>Ga0265298_10000114_pt1 | contig 118452 bp, 95 predicted proteins | sample AusTroGonzalo_MG_3_FD_193486 | JGI IMG/M metagenome (GOLD analysis project Ga0265298, IMG submission 193486) | Bovine rumen microbial communities from tropical cattle in Woodstock, Queensland, Australia - Gonzalo_01 | ecosystem: Host-associated > Mammals > Digestive system > Stomach > Rumen ...
GGCCAGGGCGGCTTCGGCGGCGGTCAGGGCGGCTTCGGCGGCGGTCAGGGCGGCTTCGGCGGCGGCCAGGGCGGCTTCGGCGGCGGTCAGGGCGGCTTCGGCGGCGGCCAGGGCGGCTTCGGCGGCGCAGGCATGGGCGCAGGCATGGGCGGCTTCGGCGGCGGTCAGGGCGGCTTCGGCGGCGCAGGCATGGGCGCAGGCATGGGCGGAGCCCGCAACGGTCAGCTTCAGCGGACCATTGAACGGCTCAAAGCGGACACTCCGCGCGATGAAGCGCTGAAGAAGATCGAAGCGAAGGACAAAGACGCCTACGCCAAGGTCAAGAAAGCCATTGACGACGCCAACGCGCAGCTTGCCGAACTTGCGAAGAAGGCTGAAGTCGAGCTCCCGGACACTGCCGAGCAGCAGAAGGCCAAGGCGCTTGAATTCCTCGCCAAGGAAAAAGACGCCATTGACAAGCTCCTCGAAACCGACAAGACCGATTCCGCTTCCGCGATGCAGTCTTTCAACGAGCTTGCACAGAAGAACAAGATTACGATCACGCCGAACGGCGGACGCGGCGCTCTGAACGGACAGCAGGCGGGCGGACGCAGTACTGCCCGCGGCGGCGTCAACACCAACGCAATCCGTCAGATTCAGGAAAAATTCCCGGAGGAATATGCGGAAGCCCAGAAGCTTCGCGAAGACAATCCCACGGCCTACCGCGAGAAAATGCGCGAACTTCAGAACAAGCTCAACAGCGCAAACTGATTCGAACCGGATCGACCCGGACAAGATCGCTTGCCAGGGTTCATCGACAAGCCGGAAGAAAGCCGCAAACGGTTTTTCTTCCGGCTTTTTCGACATGGACTCTCCAATAAGGCCGGCGTATGATACGGATTGCGCCTGCCGAAAACTGGCGGGAACGGCAGTCTGTTCGGATCGCCCCTGACGAAGAACCGTTTCCACGGAACCGCCGATACGCCGCGGCCACGAATTCGGCGATGAAACACAAACGGTCTTTTCGAGTCCGCGTGTCCGAACGCCTGCACGCGCGGGCAAAACATCATAAAAAGCGACATTTTTTCGATTCAGACTTGATTTCCGGGCAAAATCTGCTACAGTAATCTGTCAGCATTTGCATCCGTAAAACAAAAATGTCCAGACCCGAAGGGAAAGTTCAGGACTCCGGCGGAACGGAACCGCCCGGTTCGCCGCCGCCCTCTCCGGGTAAAGGGGTATGATTTTCCGCTGACGCCGGGATTCCGCCTTTTCCTCTGCAGAACCTTTTTCCCGTCATACCCTTTGCCGCAGGACGGAAAGCGCAACGCAATTGAAAGACAACTCGTTAACGCAGAAAGCATTCAGCGGCGTGTTCTGGAAATTTGCAGAACGCGTCCTGGCCCAGCTGGTCACGGCCGTCGTTTCCATTGTGCTCGCAAGAATCCTTCTGCCCGAGGACTATGCAATCGTCAGCATCGTGGCGATCTTCTTCACGTTCTGCAATGTTTTCATCAGCAGCGGGCTGAATGCGGCGTTGATTCAGAAAAAAGATTCGGATGTTCTGGACTACTCCACGATCCTGTACGCAAACTTATTCATTTCGGCTGTCCTGTACGCCGTGATGTTTTTCTCCTGCCCGCACATCGCGAGGCTCTATGAAGAACCTCTGCTGGTTCCCGTCATAAGAGTCATGGGCATATCCTTCTTCATCAACGGGATCAAGGCCGTTGTCTGCGCAAAGATATCAAACGATCTTCAGTTCAGGAAGTTTTTCGCGGCGACGCTTTCCGGCACGATTGTCTCCGCATTTCTCGGAATTGGCATGGCATTGAAAGGATTCGGCGCCTGGGCCCTGATCGCGCAGCAGATGAGCAACAGCCTGATCGACACCGTGATCCTGATCTTCGTGTCCGGGATCCGGTTTGTTCCGAGGTTTTCCATGACGCGGTTCAAAAGTCTGTTCAGCTACGGCGCCAACATCTTTCTCGCCGGGATCATCAACACCGCGTACGAGGAGATCCGGCCGCTGGTCATCGGAATCAAGTTCACAACCGTCGACCTGGCGTATTACAACAAGGGCATGCAGTATCCGAAACTGATCACGGCTACGATGAACGACACGCTGGCTTCCGTGATGTTTCCCGTCATGGCAAAGGTTCAGCAGGATATCGGGGAGGTTCAGATGATGACGAGAAGATTCGTCCGCATCTGCTCCTACATCGTCTTCCCCGTCATGCTGGGGCTGTTCGCGGTTTCCGACAATCTGATCATCACGCTCCTGACCGAAAAATGGGCTCCGATCATCATCTATGTGAAGATTTTTTCCCTCACAGGCGTCCTTTCCATCATCCAAAGCGGAAACCTGCTCCCGATCCGCGCGATCGGACGCAGCGACACGATTCTCAAACTGGATATCATCAAGAAATCGATTTACTTCGTCATCCTGGTCGCGTTCATTCTGTTCTCGAAAACGCCGGCGATCCTGGCGACCATGGGATTCCTGACCAATCTCATCGCCTTCGGCATCAACGCGTACGCGAACCAGTCGCTGATCAACTACAGGATCGGGAAACAGATCGTCGACATCGTGGAAAACATGATCCCCGCTGCGATCATGTGCGCGATCGTGTATTCCATGAACATGATCCCGGTTCACCGCATCGTCCTTCTGGGCATTCAGATCGCAACGGGATTCGCGGTTTTCTGCGCTTTGAGCATATTGTTCAAAAACGACAATTTCCGGTATTTGCTGAATTTCGTAAAACAATACTACGGAAAGTTGAGGGCATAATCCCGGAAAGACGTTTCCCCCGAAATTGAACGGCACACAACACACCCGCCCCGGTTCCCCGGCAGAGACCCGGACGGAAAGGAGTTTTCAATATGGCAAAATACAAGGTCGGTTTCACCGACGGCGTTTACGACATGTTCCATGTCGGGCATCTGAATATGAACCGCATGCGAAGGAGTATTGCGATTATCTGATCGTCGGCGTACACTCGGACGAGATCGTCGAGGGATACTAGCACAGAAAACCCGTCATCAACGAGCGTGACCGCAGGGAGATCGTCGGCGCGATCAGGGAAGTCGATCTCGCCGTGATCAATGAAACCCGCGACAAAATGCAGCTTTGGAACAAGTATCATTTCGACGTGGTCTTCATCGGCGACGACTGGAAAGGAACCGAACGCTGGAACAACTTCGAAAAAATACTGGCGGAAGTCGGCGTCTCCGTGGAATATCTGCCGTACACGAAAGGCATCTCCACGACCCAGATTCGCGAACAGCTCGGAGAAAAACTCGACAACACGACCGACAGGTCATGAATCTCCTTTCCCTTTCCGCCCGTCCGGCCGTCCGCTCGTCATGCGGGCCCGGGAAAACGGCTTGACAATACAAACAACACATTCCTGATCCGAGGTATTGAAAACATGAACAGAATGACAATCGGAATAACGATGGGCGACGCGGCCGGAATCGGACCGGAGATCACGGTAAAGTCTCTTGCCGTGAAAGAAGTCTATGAGAAATGCATCCCCGTCGTGATCGGCGATTGCGAACCGATGCGGGACGCCCTGGCGTTCTGCCATTCGGATTTGAAGCTCAACATCATCGAGAACGTGAACGACGCGAAGGGCGAGTTCGGCACGATCGACCTGATCGACATGAAATTTCTCCCGCCGGGGAGCTGGGAATACAAGAAGCCCCGGACGATCTGCGGCGACGCCTGCTTCCATTACATAACCTACGCCATCAAGCTCGCGATGGACCACGCGATCGGCGCCGTCGTCACCGCTCCGATCAATAAGGAAGCGCTTCACATGGCCGGACACAACTACGCCGGACACACGGAGATTTTCGCGGAGTACACGCATACGCCCAAATACGGCATGATGCTTGCAAGCGGTCCGCTCAGGGTGATCCATGTCTCGACCCACGTCTCCCTCCGCGAGGCCTGCGACCGGGTGAAAAAGGACCGCGTGCTGGGGCACATCCCCCTGAAGCTTTCGGGATTCAAGCTCGACCCCGTCACGAACGCCTATACGAACATGAGCGGCATCAACTGCACGATCGGCCTGCCCGTGATCCGTTCGTCCGTCGACCACGGAACGGCCTACGACAAAGCCGGAGAGGGCCGGGCGAACGAGGAAAGCATGCTGGACGCCATTTTCGCGGGGATTCAAATGTCGAAGACCAAGTTCGGAACAAAATAAAAGGAGCCCGGACAATGTCGGCGATCATGAATCATTTACGGCGGGTCTACGCCGGTCATAGGACGGCCGGAACGAGAAAACTCATCGTCAACTCCAACCACTCCGTCCTCAAGCTGGACCCGTCCATCCCGGATTTCAGGAAACACGGCTGGCTCGTCGACGAAAAGCATTTCAAATAGGATTCAGGGCGCATCCCCCCGGTCGCAGCATGAAATTCAGCATCATCATCCCGGCATACAACGCGGAAAAACATATTGAACGGTGCGTCCGCTCGGTCATGGAGCAGACGTACCGCGACTGGGAATGCGTCGTCGTCGACGACGGCTCCGCGGACCGCACCGCAGAATTGTGCGACGACCTGGCGAAACAGGATTCCCGGATCACGGTCCTGCACACGCCGAACCAGGGCGTCATCCTGGCCCGAAAAAACGGATGCGCCCTGTGCAAGGGCGAATACTTCCTCTGCGTGGACTCCGACGACACGATCCAATCCGGTCTGCTGGAGACCCTGGACCGCATTCTGCGGGAAAACGCGGACGCGGACATGGTCTGTTTCGGCTATATCCGTCAGGATGCGGCGGGAGAGACGGAAGTCATGGACCGGTTCGAAGAAGGCATGTACCGGGGAAAACAGGTCGAAATCATACGGGCGAATTTCCTGTACGACAGCCGGGCCGGAAAAGAAAACGACGGCGCGATGGCGTATTCCATGTGGAACAAGGCGGTCAGGAAAGACGTCTTCATCCGGTGCATTGAACGGGTGCCAGGAGGCATCCGCCTCGGGGAAGACATGCTGTTCGTGCTGAACGCATTGAACGCGTGCCGCGGCATCTACATCTCGAAATGCTGCGGATACCTCTATTCGGACAACCCGGATTCCGCCACGCACCGCTACAAAGACGGCGATATCCGGAACGGTTTTCTGCTGCTGCGGGAACTGCTGGTTCTGGCGGACGGGAACGGAAACCGGATCGTCCAGGCGGTGCATTTCGCGGTCGCCTATCTCTGGGACAAGTACGTCTCATGCGGCCGAGCCGCGGAGAACTATAAGGCGTTCCGGGCCGTGACGGACCGGGAAACCGACCGGAATCTGCTGGAAACGATGCGGACCGCCGCGATGCCGGGCATGTCGCGCACATTCCGGATCAAAAGACGCCTCGTCTCCGGATACTTCATGCGGACCGTCTATCTGTACTGCGCCCTCCGGTTCAGGAAATGAACGGAGAATGGGCGGCGTCCGCCCGGGAAGCCCGCACGGAACCGCATATCAACGTTCCCGGTCTCCGGGCAGAAGGAACCGTCATTCCTCTTCGTTTTTCGCCTTTCGGGTCATGAGTTCGCGCACGACTTCGCGCGGATCGCGACCGTCGTGGAGCACGGCGAAAATGCCGTGGATCAGCGGCGTATCGACGTTCCAGCGTTCGGAGAGCGCATAGGCGGCCTCGCAGGTCTTCACGCCCTCGGCGACGACCATGTTCATGGAGCGGATGATCTCGTCGAGCTTGCGGCCCTTGCCCAGCTCCTCGCCGACGTAGCGGTTGCGGCTGTGCCTGCTGGTGCAGGTCACGATCAGGTCGCCGACGCCACTCAGTCCGCTGAACGTCTCTTTCTTGCCGCCGAGACGCCTGCCCAGACGGGACATTTCGGCGATGGCGCGCGTCATCAGCGCGGCCTTGGAATTGTCGCCCATGCCGCAGCCGTCCACGATGCCGGCTGCGATGGCGTAAATATTCTTCAGCGCGCCGCCCAGCTCCACGCCGATCACGTCGTACGATGTGTACACGCGGAAAAACTCGTTCATGAAAAGCTTCTGAACGTATTCCGCAATGTCGCGGTCTTCGCACGCGGTCACGACCAGGGTCGGAATCCGGCGCGCGACTTCCTCGGCGTGGCTCGGTCCGGAGAGCGCCACGTAGTGCGTCGGACCGAGTTCCTGACGGCAGAGTTCGCTCATGGTCAGAAGCGAGTTCAGCTCGATTCCCTTCACGATGTCGACAACGATCTGCGTGTCGGGGTTCAGATGCGGCCTGAACTGCTGAAGCACGCCGCGGAGATATTGCGACGGCGTGGCGAGCACGACCAGCCGCGCGTCCTTCACGGCGGATTCCATGTCGGCGGTGAATTCCATGTCCGCCGGGATCGGCACGCCCGGCAGGAATTTTTTATTCTCATGCTCGCGGTTCACGGCGTCGATGTTCTCCTGGAACGCACCCCAAACCTTCACCTTGTGGCCGTTGGCATGGAGCGTGAGGGCGAGCGCGGTGCCCCAGGCCCCGTCGCCCAGAACCGCCGCGCCGACGGATGAATCGTCCTGAAGCATGGAAAGGGAGAGCGGCGCGGCTTTCCTTTCGCGTTTGAACTTGTTTTCGGTTCCCTCGCGCAGACGCCTGATGTTGGACGCGTGCTTGGTCACGGACAGCGCGGCGAGCAGGAAAAGCAGGACCATCTCAGGCTTGTTCGCGTTCGACAGGCCCGCGACCTTGTAGACCACGCAGAAAACCGCGATCGAAACGGCGGCGGAAATGCTCGCCAGCGACACGTAGCGCGAGGCGAAGAACACGATCACCCACACCGCTCCGGCGGAGAGCAGCGACAGCGGATTCAGCGCCAGGATCGCACCCGCCGCCGTCGAGACGCCCTTCCCGCCCTTGAAGTTCAGGTACACCGGCCAGATATGCCCGCAGACCGCCGCGAACGCCGCCACGCAGGCCAGCAGCCCGCCCGGATCCGGCAGGCACGGCTCCATCTTCAGCCATTCGGGCAGGTGTTCCACCACGAACTGCGAGGATTCGCGGTCGGAAAGCATGGAGGCGGCGATCACGGGAACCGCGCCCTTCAGAAAATCCAGAAAGAAGCAGATGCGGCCCCAGCCTTTGCCGAGCACGCGCGTCACGTTCGTGGCGCCGATGTTGCCGCTGCCGTGCCTGCGGATGTCAATGCCTTTGTGCAGCTTGCCGATCAGGAATCCGAACGGGATGGCTCCGATCAGGTAGGAGCCGAGCGCGATCACGGTGATGGAGACGCCGATGCCGACTGGTGTATTGGGAATCGTCATAAGAATCTTTTGATTTTTCCGCGGTATGTGTTATATTTAAAGTGCATCATTCAATTTAACTTCATTTTCATCCTTTTTCAAGCGAAGAGGTTCTTTTTTATGGAAAAAATGCCCCAGGCGCGCCTGATCGCGGCAACCGCCGCCGAATCCGCCGACCTCGTTTACGGCTCCGGATTCTTCGCCCCCGACGAATTCATCTACGCCGAAATCGACGGCAAACGCTATGTTTTCGTGTCCGTGCTGGAGCTCGCCCGCGCCCGGCAGGAAGTCCGGCCCGGCGTCGAGGTGGTCGATTTCGCCGACGTCCTGAAACAGGCCCCGCAGGACTGCAAACGCTGTCTCGTGGCCGCCATCAGCAAAGTCTACGGCGTGACGAAATGGCAGGTGCCCGAACGCTTCCCGCTCATCTACGCGACAAAGCTACGCGCCGCCGGAGTCGAGGTCGAAATGACCGACGGCGCCTTCTTCCCCGAACGCGCCATCAAACGCCCGGACGAGATCGAAAAGATCCGCGCCGCCGAGGCCGTCACGCAGGAAGCCCAGCTTCAGGTGCGCGACTTCATCGCCGAGTCCGCGGTCAATTCCCAGGGGTTCCTCGAATGGCATGGCAAGGTCCTGACCTGCGAATTCATCCGCTCCGAGATCGAAGCCGAGTTCAAGCGCAAATCCTATTCCTCCGTCGGAGCCATCATAGCCTGCGGCCCGGACTCCGCCCTGCCCCACTGCATCGGCAGCGGCCCCATCAAGGCCGGCGCGCCCGTAGTCTCCGACATCTTCCCGCGCAGCGACGTGAACGGCTACTGGGGCGACATGACCCGCACGTTCGTGAAGGGCAAGGCGAGCAAGCGACTCTTCGAGATGTACAAGGCCGTCCGCTATGTGAACGAGGCGGTCGAAGCCCAGCTGAAGCCCGGCGTCCCCTGCGGACTCATGCAGGATTTCTGCATCAAGACGCTCGCCGAGGCCGGATTCAAGACCGGAGTCGACAGCGAGGGCTATCCCTGCGGATACTTCCACGGACTCGGGCACAGCGTCGGACTCGAGATTCACGAACAGCCCCGATTCTCCGCGCGCAATTTCGAACTGCTCCAGCCCGGCAACGTCATCACGGTCGAACCCGGCCTGTACTACCACGACATCGGCGGCGTCCGCATCGAGGACCTCGTGCTCATCACCGACACCGGCATCGAAAACTTCTGCACCATGCCGAAGGACATCGAAGTGCCCTGACACCGCAGGCGGCGCCGATTCCAGTCAGGCAAGAATCGCCTGGTCGAGCAGGAAATCCGTCAGCCCGACATGCAGGACCCCGTGTTCGTCGTACCAGCGTTTCCCCACGTCCCGGCGGACAATGATCTTCGGGAACGAATCGCCGGTCAGGGCAAACGGTTTCAGTTCCGAATCCCGTTTGTCGTCAGTCGACATCGCAAACGCCGACTGGATGTAGAATTTCCGGTTGCCTTTGGACGCGATGAAGTCGATTTCCCGCTGACGCCGAACGCTGTTCCCGTGTTCGCTTCTGCCCGGCTCGTATACGATTCCGACGTCGACGGCAAACCCGCGCACACGCAGTTCGTTGCAGATGATATTTTCCATGATGTGGTTCAGTTCCATCTGCCGGAATCCGGTCCTGGCGTTGCGGAGTCCGACGTCTTCGCAGTAATATTTCATGGGATAGTCGAAGTATGCTTTCCCTTTGACGTCGTACCGTTTGCATTCGTTGAACAGAAATGAATCCTTCAGGTGTCCGATGTAGGATTTCAGGGTATTCGGGGATATTCCGACCTGTTTCCGGGAAAGGATCGTCCTGGCGATCTTCGACGGGTTGGTGAGCGAGCCGACGGAGGAACAGAGCAGGTCCAGGATCTGCGACAATTCCTCCGGGTATTCGATATGCTTCCGCTCCACGATGTCCTTCAGGTACAGTTCGGAGAACAGAGATTCCAGATACGCCATTCTTGAGGCGTCGTCCCGCTGGCACACGGCAAGCGGCATCCCGCCGTAGAACGCATACTGATCGAAAGCCTTTTCCACATCGCCGCCCGCCACGGAATGGAACTCCGAAAAACTCAGCGGATGAATTCTGATCTCGTCGCCCCGCCCCCGGAATTCCGTCAGGATGTCGCTGGAAAGCATCTTGGAGTTGCTTCCGGTCACATAAACGTCCAGGTTCGGGATTTCCTTGAACTCATTCAGTGCATCGTAAAAGGTGATTTTCTTTGCGCCGTCCAGATAGGGATTCCTTACAGGTTCCGACATCTGAATCTCGTCGATGAAGAGATAAAAGCGTTCCGGCCTGCCGTCTATGATGCCGTGAACATGCGCGGCAAGTTCCAGCGGATTGCGATACCGGATGTTTTTCACCTGATCCAGTTCCAGATGAATGATCCGCTCCCCGCTCACGCCATGCGCCAGAAGATAGTCCTTGAACAAGGTGCGAAGCAGATAGGATTTGCCGCAACGCCGGATCCCGGTGATGATCTTCACCATTCCGTTCCACTGGCGGTCAATCAGTTTTTGCAGATACAGATCGCGCTTGATTTCCATTTCCCGCTCCATTTGTTGAAAAGTATCCTTGTTTGATGCCGAAGTTTTCAATAATATACACCGCAAACCGGCATTGTCAAGCGATTTTATTGAAAAGTTTCCTTGTTTGATGCTTAAGTTTTCAATGGTTAGTATGTTTTCATCGGCTATGTTACCCGTGTCAGAGGGTGGAACCATACCCGCGCCGGAGGATAGCATGCTACGATTTGTTGACAACTTTCCTTGTTTGATGCTCAACTTTTCAATGTCTAGCATGTTTTCATCGACTATGCTGCCCGTGTCAGAGGATAGAACCATACCCATGCTGGAGGATAGCATGCTACGATTTATTGACAACTTGCCTTGTTTGATGCTCAACTTTTCAGTGGTGTTTCATTGTCGCCTCTTGTTCACAGGCGCGTTTTTCCTATTCGTCCTACCTGCCCTATTCGTCCTATCTCGCCGCACAAGCAGAGATTTGACTCCCTTCCTGTATTTCGCCCTTTTTAGGTGCGGGAAACGGAAAGTTAAAAGCTTTTTTGCAAAGACGATTTTTCCGCTTGCATTTTTACGAATCCGCGGTTATAGTTATAGAAAACTTGCGTCAAACCAAGCGGACCGCCCCCGACGCCGCAACGGAGAAAAAACATGAAACACCGAGTATTTCTGATCGCCGCCGCGCTCCTCTGCGGCACGATTCTTTTATTTGCCGCATCCCTGACGGCGTTCGCGCAAAGCGGCGTCAAAACGGCGGAGTTCGAACTGAATCCGCCCGCGGAGACGTTCGATGCCGTCACAGGCGGAGGAATCTTTCATTTCTCCTTCGCAACTGGCAAAATGGAGTGGGTCCCGTTCAGAAGGCCCGCGAACATTCAGGAACTGGCCGAGCTTGCCATGCGGGAGCGGAATCCGGAAAAAGCCCCCGCGGGACTCGATTTCAGCATCCGGGGCGAAATCGACATGCGGAAAACACCGATCATGATTCTCTCGGAAGACGAAATCAAGTCGATCCTGTCGACGGGAAAACTCCCGGAAAAAAAACCGACGACAAAGTCGCAGGGCATGAAACCGGATTCCTATTATCTCCTGAAAGATGAAACGGACCAGTCGACTTATGTTTTCAAGCTGAGGGACCATTCTCCCGGATACATTTGGCAGCAGCTCGCATACGTCCGCATCCCGGACGGAACGTCGTGGAAAAAGAATCCCGATCTGACCGTTCTGCTGAACATGCCGCCGGCGATCGACGGCTTGAAATCCATCACCATATCGGGTTCGGGCGTTCCGAACCTCGCGGAAGGAAAGATGAAGGAAGTCGAGGCGCCCCAGAATGACCTGAAAGCGTACTACCCCGCAGCCGCGAAGGTCGGCGACTTCGTTTTCTTTTCTCAGGGAAAGTCTCCGATACGCCCCAACGGGACTCCGTTCAAAAAAGAGCTGCTCAACGAGGGATGCGACTATTTCGACGGCGTTGACGCGTATCCCGGGGAAGGCGACACCCTGCTGCTGAGCCTCAACAAGCGCTGCACGGTCATCCCCGACGACAAGGTCGAATCCCTGTGCAAGGACCCCGCGAAACTCGTGGGCGACTACTATGGCGTCCCGATGGACATCACCGCCGCCGAACAGCCGATGGTCCTGCTGGAGACATCCGCGAAAAAACTCTTTCTGATCGTCGGGCTCGATATTTCGCCCCGAGGGAAGCTCCTTTATCTGGAGGTTCCGCGCGGCGGCATTTCGAAGGAACAGGCGAATGCGATCCGCGAATACCGGCCCCTTCAGAAAAAGAAAATGGACGCCGATATGACGATGCGTCAGATGATCCAGGAATCGAACAGGAAGGAAGCCGAGCGAAAACAAGCGGAAGAACAGGCCAGGCAGGATGCGATGAACAAGAGGATCGAGGACGTGAAACAGCAGTCCTCCGGCGACACGTTCCCGAAGACGGAGGAGGAGATCAAACTCGTGGAGGACCTGATCATGAGCGCGAAGTACGAGGAACTGCTCAAGCTGTGCGAGGGGAAAAAACTTGATTTCAATGTAAAAAGCACGAGAGGGGACAATATGTCTTTGTTATACCGCGCACTCTATCACAATTCCCGGAATCTGAACCAGTCTCGTCTTGACAGGAAAAATATGATATTTGAGTTCGTGCTGAACAATGGTGGAGCCCCAGTGATCTTCACGGAGGAAGGCATGAACTGCGTCTTTTTCGCCGCGAGGACAAATAACAAAAAAGCTTTCGATCTGCTCCTGAAAAACGGCTTTGACCCGAATCGGAAAGGCCCGAATGGAAAGACCGTTCTGGAGTTTCTTGTTGAGCAGAACATCAAGGTCGATCCCGAGATCATGAACAAACTCAAGGCGACGACCAAGCCATCGCTGTTCTCCATGGTCCTGGAGAGCAATGCTGACGGCCTGAAGAAGGCGCTGGAGGACAAGGAGAACCGGGCGGCCGTCAACACGCCGATCGAGCCGACCGGCGGAGGCGTTGCGGGGAAAACCCTGCTGGAATACGCGCTCTCCCCTAAAGATGGCTTCCCCCACACGGAGACGGTGAAGACGCTGCTCGCCGCCGGTGCGAAATTCAAGGAGAAGAACATCAGCGGTCTGATGCTGTCCAAACAGGAACATCTCCTTCCTCTTTTCTGGGAATACCGCGACCGGATGTCCGGGGAAGATTGGAACAAGTGTTTCAACTATGCCGCGCTGTACCGGAACACCGACGCGTTCAAGTTCTTCCTGGAAAAAGGGCTGGACCCGGAGAAACCTGAAAACTCGGTTTCCACCCGCACCCCCAGGTTCAACGCGTACCTGCAGGGGACGCCGGAGATGGTGGACATGCTGGAAGCGCGCGGATTCAAAAAGCCGTTCTGGGCGGCGATCAGGTGGAACGAACTCGATCTGGTGAAAGAATATCTCGCCGCCGGAGCGGACGTCAACGAGGCGGACAAAGTCTCCCGCAGCAAGCCGATCATGCTTGCCCTGTCGACCGGAAATGTGGAACTGGCGGAACTGCTGCTCGAACACGGAGTGAAAGTTTCGCCCGACGATTATCGTCGCGCGGGCGAGCATTATCCTGTTGAAATCGCCGCCCACGGCGGCCAAACCAAAATCATGGAGTTGCTCCTGAAGCACGGGTTCGTGCCGGATTTCCCCCAAACGCCCGGAGACACCAAACATCCGCACCAATCGTCCGGCCTGTATATGGCTTTGAGCTACAAGAATTACGAGACGGCGAAGGTCCTCCTGAAATACGGCGCGCGCACGGACCTGACGAGGGAAGAAACCGTCTTTGACCGTGTTGCGGGGAAGAGGGTTAAGAAAGACGTTACTCTGGAAGAGCATTTCAGCCACGATCCCGAGGCGCTGAAGGTCCTCAAGGGGAAAATCGAAAAGGTCGTGGTCCCCGAAGCCGGAGTCGACAAGGAACCGTCCGCGGGCGGCAAAAAAACGCCTGAGGTCGGCGCTCTCGGCAAAAACATCGGCAGGAATGATGAAATCGTCGCCGGGGATAATGCCGACGGAGAGAAAGACGAGGCGAAGAACGAAATCTGGGCATCCGAAGAACTGCTCGACATCGTCGACCGGCTGCCGGGCATCCTGAGCGCCAAGCACACTCCGAACTTCGAATCCGCCGGATATCAGAAGGAAGCGGCGGAACTGGAAGACATTCTGGAAAGCGCCAAACCGGATGCGGAGATCATCCGGATCGTCCTCGAAAAATACCCGAAAGCGAAGCCGGAAAAGAAGACGGCAACGGAATCCCCGGCAAACAAGCCCAAAGGGTTGGATCTGAAGAACATCGAACAGCGGGTGAATCAGCCCGACGCCGAGGCCGATGCGCACCTGCGGGCCGCCGCCGAAAAGGCGGTCCGGGCTCTTGCCGAGGACGGCGATGCCGGGGCAAAGACGATCGTCAAACTCTTTTATGCTGGGCAGAACAAGGACGAGGACTTCCTCAAAGCCATGAAAAGTCTTCTGCTGACGAACACGCTCTCGATCCCAAAAACCGATTCGCCCGAAACGCTGGATTCGGACGAGTTCAAGAGCTACCTGGACGCCGTCGTAAAGACGGCCCAAAAACTGGCCGAAGACGGAGATGTCCGGACGCAATTGATGCTCGGCGCCTTCTACGTCCGCGCCAACCGTCTTCCCGAAGCCGTGAAATGGCTCGGGATGGCCGCCGATAACGGAATCGCACAAGCCGCGATGCTGAACGGGGAGATCTATCTCAACGGCGGTCCCGGTCTTGAGCCGGACTTCGCCGAAGCCCTGAACTGGTACATAAAAGCCGCCGAGCTCGGAGACAAGACCGCCCCGATGATCCTCGCCGAGCATTGCAGGCTGGGCGGGCACGGCATGGAGCCCGACCTCCCCGAAGCCGTGAAGTGGTACAAAAAAGCCGCAGAACTGGACGATCAGAACGGCAGAGCCATGTACCGTCTCGGCGAATGCTATGAATACGGGTTCGGCGTCGAGCCCGATCTCAAGGCGGCGTCCGAGTGGTATGACCGGTCGCTGCATCATGCCGTCCGCATGGGCTGGTTCGGCCTCAAACGGTGCGCCGCCAAAGGCTCCGCGGACGCGATGTGCGACATAGCCGAAAACATCGCAAACAACTGCGCCTTCTCGTACCGGTATCTGTCGAACTTCCACGAGGAGGCCGCGAAATGGCGTCGGCAAGCGGCCGATCAAGGAAATGCCCGGGCGATGAGAGAGCTCGCCGAGGCTCACCGGGAAGGCATGGGCGTCCTCAGGGACGATGTGGAGGCGTTCAAGCTCCTCCGGGCGGCAGCGGAACAGGGCGACGCGGAAAGCATGTTCTATCTGGCCGACTGTTATGACGCCGGGGAAGGAGTCAAACGGGATGTCGACGAAGCAATCAAATGGTACAGGCGGGCCGCGGAGAGGGGGGAAATCCATGCGCAGAATCATCTCGGATTTCTCTATGAACGCGTCATACAATACAAAAACCTCCCGGAAGCGATCAAATACTATCGCATGGCCGCCGCTCAGGGGGATGAGGCCGCAAAGACCCGGCTCGAGAATCTGGAAGCCGCGAGCAGGAGCCGGGAACAGAGCAAAGACCTGCCGGAGCCCGTCGGAAGTCTTATGGAGAGGGTGTTGCAGCCTTTCCCCGATCGCGATGCGATGTACGGGATTGCCTTGTGCTATGAAAACGGGAACGGCGTACGGCAGGACGATGCGGAAGCCTACAAATGGTATCTGCGCACCGTCCTGGGGAACCCGCGGATCGAAGAGGCCGGGCTGGACGATTTGAAGAAGGACCTGTCCAACAGGATCACGACCTCGTATCACGATGCCCAGTACAAACTCGGGGTGTTCTGCGAGACCGGGCGCGGAACGGAACAAAACATGGAAAAAGCGTTGTTCTGGTACCGCAGGGCCGATTCGAACGGATCGGCGGCCGCGAAATTCAGGCTCGGAGAACTTTACGAGCGGGGACTCGGCGTCGAACAGGATCCGAAGAAGGCGGCGGAATACTATCGTGTGGCCGGAGATCATCCGGGTGCGAAGGAAGCGCTTGCCCGCGTCCGCAGGGATTATTCGGTCAAAACGGATCTCGATGTCCTGGCGGAGAAGGCGGAGCAGGGCGATGTCTCCGCGATGACGAATCTGGCCTGGAAGTACGATCTTGAGGCCAGAACAGCGCGTTCCGGATATGCGTATGCCGATGCGGAAATCAAAGAAAAAGAGGCTGTGAAATGGTATCGCAAGGCTGCCGAACTCGGCGAAAAAACCGCGCAATACCTTCTGGGGACCTGTTATGAAAACGGGCGGGGCGTCCCGAAGGATGAGGACGAGGCCGCGAAATGGTATCGTGAATCTTCGGAGCAGGGGTATCGGGATGCGACGGCCTCCCTCGGCAAGTATTACGGCAGACGTGGAGATTACAGGGAGGCGCTTCAGTGCTTCCTCAAGATCGAAGATCGTTTCGCGATTGCCAGATGCTACGACCTGCTCGGAAACGAGGCAGAGGCGTTCAAGTGGTATCGGAAAGCCGGCGAGCCGGGGAATTATGCGAAGTACACCTTCTATCTTGCGCTATGCTATTTCGAGGGGAAAGGCACGGAGCCGGATTATGACAAGGCGGTCAAGCTGTTCAGCGACGCCGGAGACTACATCGGGCCGTGGTATCATCTTGGGCTCTGCTACGAGAACGGGCTCGGCGTCCCGAAAGACCCGGAAAAGGCGTTCTACTGGTTCTCCCAGGCGGCCGAATACGATATGAATTACGACTATGAGGTCGAGGCGAAGGAAAAGCTGGCGTACTGCTACGAGAACGGCTTCGGCGTGGAAAAGAACCTGGCCGAGGCGGAAAAATGGAAGAAGATCGCCGCGGAACAGAAACGGAATCTGGAATCGAACCCGGTGAAAAGAGACCCGTTCAACCCCAATCTCGATTTTTGAGTTGCTTCCCGCCGGGAGCATACCGTTATCGAATTGCGCTCAACTTCGATATCGAACCCGGCGACCGCAATCTGACGTCTTACTGCTGAACCGGAATCAGCAACATCAATTCCAACGGAGAAAAAACATGCCGAGGAAAAAGCATCCGAAGGACCGTCGCATAATCCGGTCATGGCTGTTATGGGAGATCGGACGCTTCCTGTCCGGGAAGATCGCAAGCGGCGAATTCGACGATGACGTCTTCGGCAAAAAGCACAGAATTCTTATTGTCGGGGAAGACGTCACCTGCTACGATGCTTTTTATTGGTTCTGGCAGTTCTACGACGACTTCAAGGATCAGCCGTGGTCCGAACTATTCGATCCCGACGATGAAAACAACGCGAAAACGAGAAAGATGATCGGAGATTTTCTCGTTCTGCTGACGAGCGACTTTGAGTATAATGACAAAGGGAACGGGATCGTCAGACGGATCAAGTCGTTATTTCAAAGACGGAAACAGAAGGCGGCGCTGCGGTCCTGGCCGTTTCGTTCGGAATCGGAGCGCACTGCGGCATGGAAGGATTTCGCTCTGCACCGGGAAAAGTATGTTCCGAAAATTATATCTCGATCCGTGTACGAGATCTATATCAGGCCATCGGAATGATCCGAAAGGAGAAACGACATGAAACGCAACATTTTTCCGATCGCGTCGGTAACAGGAGAAAACGACTGGATAACAACAGGAACCGGAGGATGAAATGGAAGAAACGTACTATGTCTATGAAAGCACGCCGGAACTGATCTGGGCGAGCCTGATCGGGGCGGTCACGACGTTTGCGCTCTTTGCTCTCTTCTTCCGGCGCCGAGACATCCGCGGACGCCTGATGCCGTTTTGCATCCTGAGTCTGCTGCACACGCTCATCTTCCCCCTGGCGTGCTGTTTCCCGTGCCACAGCGACTGCAACGCCATGACAGACCGCATCGTCGCAGTCTTAGGGCTTGTCCACCTGTTCTCCGCTCCCGTTATGCTGCTGTTTCTCCTCATCTACGCCATAGCGCTGGCGGTTTGCTCGCGCATGAACCGTTTCGTCGCGCTCGCCGCCGGGGTTTTCCTGCTGAACGTCATCATCCAGGCATTTTTCGCGCTCTGCTGTTACGGCAGGATGTTCACCAGATAAGACGTGTCGCGCCGTCCTGCCATTCCCGGAAGCACGAAACGCATACCCCAAAGACGGCCGCCCTGACCTGTTGATGGACAGGAATAAGAAACCAGCGAGGCGGCCGGTCATGCCTGATAGTAGCAGGCCACGGTGACATTGTCGAACCCGCCGCGTTTCAGCGCGAGGGCGATCAGATTGCGCACGGCTTCCTGCGCGGAATGGACCCGGTTCACGATCCCGCATATCTCCGGGTCGGACGCATGACACATCAGGCCGTCGGAACACACGACGAACTTGTCGCCGTGCCTGCGGTCGAGAATGCGGATGTCCGGGTCCAGACTGCGCTGCTGTCCGATCGACTTGTAGATCACGTGCGACATCGGGTGGACCTTCGCGGCGGCCTCCGTCATCGCACCCTCGCGGATCCATTTCCGAACGAGCGAATGGTCCTCGGTCAGGCATTCGATCCTGCCGTCGCGGAAACGGTACACGCGGCTGTCGCCGGCATGAGCGACCACGATATGGTTCTGGAGCAGCGCGGCGGCGGCGACGGTCGTGCCCATGGGCGCGGAGAGCGTGCCCTGGTCGGCGTTGATGCCGTACACGGTCCGGTTGATGTCCTCCAGCGTGCTGTGGAAGAAACGGACCGTGTCGTCCGCGCCGGGCGTCCTGCCCAACGAGAACCGTTTCCACTGCCCCAGCAGGCTTTTCGCCGTATACTGGCTGGCGAGGTCGCCTCCGCTGTTCCCGCCCACGCCGTCGGCCACGAATAGCAGCGCGCATCCGCTCGAGGGGTCCGCAAACGTGCCGAAACTGTCCTCGTTGTGGTCGCGCTGGAATCCCGGATGGGTGTCGGCGGCGATGCACGACGCCGAGGCGGGGAAAAGTTCGATGACCTGCGTCCGGGAAGGCGAATCCAGAATTGTTCCGTCCTGATTGCGGGTTGACATGTCGGCTCTGCGGCTGGTGGTTGAAGAAATAATATCGTTCCTAATGTATCACGTTTCCGGCAAAAAGCAAGCGGATTCCGGCGGATTCACGCCTTCGGTTCGCGTTTTCCCCGGTCGAAGATGAAGAAGACCGAGCATGACAGCGCGACGAGCAGCGTCACCATCGTGACCAGGATCGGGATTACGCCGCTCTCCGTGTCGCTGAATCCCATGGCGGTCATCATCTCGGCGCCCGCAATGTCGCGCGTGCCGGTTCCGCCGAACGAACCGGGAATCGCCGCGATCGTCTGGCTCACGTTCGAGATCATGAGGCACGGCAGGAAATCGCGGTGCGGCGCGCCTTCGAAACCGTTCGCCATCAGCCATACGGGCAGGCCGAGCACGGGGAAGAAGACGAGCGTGGTGGCGACGATCCAGCCGAGCAGGAGTTTCCAGCGGCGGCGGTACAGGGCCACGGCGTCCGCGGCGCGCTTGAACGTGTCCTTCGTGATGCGGTCGGCGATGTCGAGGAAGAATTTGAAGAACTTCACCTTGTACAGCAAATCGCTGAAGAAGACGAAGATCACCACGCCCAGCAGCGCGCCGCACACCGCGCACATCGCCAGCAGGCCGTCGCGCTGCCCCTCGGGGAACTTCGCAATCGTGTCATGGCAGATCAGGCACGTTCCGAGCAGGGCGATCAGCAGCGCGCCGAGTCCGCACAGACGGTCCACGAAGATCGAAAACACCACGTTGAACTTGCCGCCTGGGGGCGTCCGCGTGGCGAGGATGCCGGCTTTCACCACATCGCCTCCGACCGAGCCGCCCGGCAGGAACTGCGAGAAGAACATCCCCTGCATCTGGAGGCTGAACGCCTCGCGGAAGGAACACTTCACGCCTGCGGCGCGCAGAAGCGTGAACCAGCGGACGCCGGTCAGGGATAGCTGGATGCAGATGCAGAAGAACGAGGCGATGATGCACGACGGCTTCACGAGCTTGAAGTCCTGCCACTTGATGTCGCGCGTGCAGATCAGGTAGGTCAGGATGCCCGCCGAAACGCCGAAACGGAGGACGAATTTCAGCGTCTTTTTCCAGCCGGGTTCCGGCTTGCGTCCGTCCGCGCCGGGGATGACGGTTTCGGTTTCAGGCGCGGCGGTTTCGGTTTCAGGCGCGACGGTTTCGGTTTCAGGCGCGGCGGCGGGTTCTTTTTCCCGAGTGTCCTGCGAAAGCGATTCGTTCATGACAGATTCTCCGTTCCCGGCAGGATCCGGCGCAGCCCCTCGTACACGGCGATCGCGGTCGAGTTGGCCAGATTCAGGCTCCGGTTGAAGTTCCCCGGCATGGGGATGGTGTAGAAATGAGGCGCATATGCATCATGCAGATACTGCGGCAGGCCTCTGCTCTCGCTGCCGAAGACAAGGAAGGAGCCGCGTTCGAACGGGCAGCTCCAGTAAGACCGTTTCGCCTTGGTCGAGAAGAAATACATCGGCGCGCCGTCGGCAGTCTTCAGCACGGATTCGAAATCCTCGTGGATGATGCAGTCCACGTGCCGCCAGTAGTCCATCCCGGCGCGTTTCAGGTGCGCGTCGTCGAATGAAAACGAGATGGGCTTCACGAGGTGCAGACGGCATTCCGTGCAGCAGGCGATGCGCCCGATGTTCCCGGTGTTCTGAGGGATTTCGGGCGCGTGCAGGACGATATGGAAGATGGGATCGGACGGCATGGGGGCGCTACTCCAAAGCAGAGAAAAAAGACATCATTGGCTCAGACGCAGCCGCGCCTCCACGTCGCCGTTCTTCGCCGCCTCGCGGTACAGGACCAGAGCCCTTTCCAGGTCGGTGTCGCAGCCCGTTCCGTTCTCGTAGCACACGGCCAGCTGACGCTGCGCGGCGGCGCATCCCTGGGACGCGGCGCGGTTGAACCAGAAGAACGCGGCCTTGTCGTCCTTCGCGATCGGGCCGTCCTTCTTCAGGAAAAGCATGCCGAGTTCGTACTGGGAATTCGGGTGTTCCAGCTGCGCGCCTCGGGAGAAAAGCTCGGCGGCAAGTTCGGGGTCCTTTTCCGTTCCGATGCCGTGGAGATTCCACATGCCGAGACGGTACAGGGCTTCCGGGCAATCTCTGACGGCGGATTTTTTGAACCATTCAAGCGCATCGTCCGAACCTTTTCCCTCGACCTCGCCCGCGGCGATCATGTCGCCGTATTTGAGCATGGCGGCGGGAAGTCCGGCTTTCGCGGCGCGCTCGTAGCACGCGAGCGCCTTTTTCGGATCGGCCTTCACGTTGATGCCGAACTCGTAGCAGTAGCCCATGCGGGACAGCGATTCCAAGTTGCCTTTCTCGACCGCCGTCTCCAGAGCTTCGATCATCTTCTTGCCGTCCGGCACGACGCCAAGCCCGGAGAAATAGCAGTCGGCGAGCACGCGCCAGGCGCGCGCGGGAGCGTCGGGATTCTTTACGGCTTTTGAAACCAGTTCGAACGCCTTTTCCCCGTCCTTCGCGGTCGCTTCGCCGGGCTTGGAGATCAGGATGGCGGCAAGTTCGACCTGAGCAGGCGGATAGCCGCGGTCGGCGAGCGACCCGATCATCTTGCGCGCCTTTTCCGGATCCAGGGCGGGGATGTCCTCCTCCTGGAATTTGCTCCGTTCCTCGATCGTGCGGAACTCCACGCCGTTCAGCAGGATCATGGCGTACTTGAGTTCGGCCGGTTCGCACCTCTTTTCGGCGGCCTTGCGGTACCAGTCGGCGGCGGCGACGGGATCGCGGTCGACGCCGTGGCCACGTTCCAGGCAGTAGCCGTAGTTGTACATCGCCTCGGGAATCTCGTCGGCGGCCTTGCGGAACCAGTGCGCCGCGAGCACGGGATTCGCCTTGCGCGTCTCCGTGCCGTAGAAATACTCGTTGCCGAGTTCGAATTCGGATTTCGGATCGCCGAGCAGCGCTTTTTCACGCAGTTCATCCTCCGCGGCGGCCCATGTTCGGAGACAGAAAAAGGCGGCGCACCCGGTCAGGAGCAAGCGGAAAACGTTGCGTCCGGTCATGATGCGCCGCCCGATGCGGTCACTTGCCGCAGCATTTTTTGAACTTTTTGCCGGATCCGCAGGGGCACGGATCGTTCGGACCGACCCTGTCGTCGTCGCGCTGGTACGGAACGGCGGATTCGGCAGGACGCGGTGTCACGGCTTCCGGTTCGGGATCGGCTGCCTGCGGCGCGGGCGCGGCGTCGACCGGAGCCGGAGCCTCGGCGGAAGCCGTCGTGGAGCCGAGCTGGTCCACGGTCTGATGACTGAGGATATACTGGCGCGCGGCCGGCACGAAACGTTCGAACGCCGCCAGGCTGGTGGCGGAACGGAAGATCTTGCCGATGATCTGCTGGTCGATGTCGTTCATGAGCTGTTCGAACAGGCGGAACGCCTCGCGCTTGTACTCGACCAGCGGGTCTTTCTGGGCGTAGGCGCGGAGGCCGATGCTGCCGCGGAGCTCGTCCATGCTGCGCAGGTGGTCCTGCCAGCGGGAATCGATGGCGTCGAGCACGATCTGGCGTTCGAGCCACTTCAGCGCAACGGGGTCTTCCAGGGAGACTTTCAGGTCGTACATGTCGCGCACCTTCTTCAGGATGCGGTCGGCCATCAGTTCGTTCGCGTTCTCCGCCGTCAGATCCACGGCCAGGTCCTGTTCGCCGAATCCGAACGGGAAAGAGTAGTTCAGCCAGGCCAGGAGCAGGTCGCGGTTGTACGGGATCTTGAGGTCGCCCGTGGCGGCGGCAAACGCCTCGTCCACATGGCGGCCGACCTCGATCTCGATGATGTCGAAGATCGCCGGGCGGCTGTCCTCGTTGAACAGCGTGTCGTGGCGGAATCCGTAGATGACCTCGCGCTGCTTGTTCATCACGTCGTCGTATTCGAGCGTGCGCTTGCGGATGGAGAAATGGTGCTGCTCCACGCGGCGCTGGGCGGTCTCGATGGAACGGCTCAGGAGCGGGTGCTGGAGTTCCTCGCCCTCCTCCATGCCAAACTTCTCCATGATCGTCACGATGCGGTCGGAGCCGAACAGGCGCATCAGGTTGTCCTCCAGCGACACGTAGAAATGCGACATGCCGGGGTCGCCCTGGCGTCCGCAGCGTCCGCGCAGCTGGCGGTCGATGCGGCGGGAGTCGTGGCGCGAACTGCCGAGGACCAGCAGGCCGCCCAGCTCTTCCACGCCGGGCTCGAGCTTGATGTCGGTGCCGCGTCCGGCCATGTTGGTGGCGACCGTCACGGCGCCGCGGCGTCCGGCGAGCGCCACGATCTCGGATTCGCGGGCGTGGTTCTTCGCGTTCAGCACGTTGTGCGGGATGTTCTTCATGCGGAGCATGCGGCTGACCAGCTCGGAGTCTTCGACGGAGATGGTGCCGAGCAGGACAGGCTGTCCGCGCTTGTACGCTTCCTCGGTCTCCGCCACGATGGCGCGGAATTTCTCGCGCTTGGTCTTGAAGACCGTGTCGTTCACGTCCTTGCGGATGCACGGGCGGTTTGTGGGAATCACGACCACGTCGAGCTTGTAGATCTGGTGGAACTCGTTGGCCTCGGTCTCGGCCGTACCCGTCATGCCGGCGAGTTTCTTGTACATGCGGAAATAGTTCTGAATGGTGATCGTGGCGAGCGTCTGCGTTTCGCTCTCGATCTTCACATTCTCCTTCGCTTCGAGCGCCTGGTGCAGGCCGTCGCTGAACCGGCGGCCCGGCAGGATGCGTCCGGTGTGTTCGTCCACGATCAGGACCTTGCCGTCGATGACGACGTAGTCCACGTCCTTCTCGAAGAGGCAATAGGCGCGGAGGAGCTGGGAGATGTTCTGGAGGCGTTCGCTCTTCTCGGCGAAGGCTTCCTGGAACGCCCGGTGGCGCTGAAGCTTGGTCTGGTAGTCCGTCTTCGGATCGTTGTCGATGTCGTGCAGGGAATTGAGCAGATCGGGCAGCACGAACGCGTCGGGATCGTTCGGGGAGATCGTGTTGCGACCGCGTTCCGTGAGGTCGGCCTCGTGCTGTTTCTCGTCCATGGAGAAGTACAGGTCCTCCTGCACCTCCTGGAGCATGCCGCGATTCTGGTCGCTGCGGACGAACGATTCGTATTTCTCGAGTTTCTTGAGGATGTCGGCGTCCTCGAGGATGTGGGCGAGCAGCTTGTGGCGGGGCATGCCGAACTTGACCTGCAGGAGCTTGCGGATCGCGCCGTCGAACTCCTCGTCGGTCGCTTTGCCCTCGTCGCGGCGGTCGATCGCGTCCTTCGCCTCGCGGAGCAGCCGATCGCACAGGGAGCCCTGCTTGCGGTACAGCGCGGCCACGAACGGCTGAAGCTTGTCGAACTGGTGCGTGGAGACGCTCACGGGGCCGGAGATGATGAGCGGCGTGCGCGCCTCGTCGATGAGGATGGAGTCGACTTCGTCGACGATTACGTAGTAGTAATCGCGCTGGACAAGCTGTTCCTTGCTGGTCGCCATGCCCATGTCGCGGAGATAGTCGAATCCGAACTCGCTGTTCGTGCCGTAGGTGATGTCGCAGGCGTACTGCTCCTTGCGCTGGGCGGAGTGCATGGAGTTCTGGATGCAGCCGACGGTGAGGCCGAGGAATTCGAACACGCGGCCGACCCACTGGGAGTCGCGGCGCGCGAGGTAGTCGTTCACGGTGACGAGCTGGCAGTTGTGGCCGGAGAGCGCGTTCAGGTACAGCGGCATGGTGGCGACGAGCGTCTTGCCTTCGCCGGTGGCCATTTCCGCGATCTTGCCCTGGTGCAGCACGATGCCGCCGATGATCTGGACGTCGAACGGGATCATGTCCCAGACGAGGTCGTGTCCGCAGACCTGGTAGGTGCGTCCGACCATGCGGCGGCAGGCGTTCTTCACGACGGCGAACGCCTCGCACATCATGGAGTCGAGCGACTCGCCCTTCGCGTAGCGGTCCTTGAACTCCTGCGTTTTGGCTTTCAGCTGTTCGTCGGTGAGCGACTGGTAGGATTCCTCCAGGGCGTTGATCTTCGCCACCAGAGGACGCAGACGTTTCACGTCGCGCTCCGATTTGCTGCCGAATATCTTCTTAACGATCGTAGCAAACATGTAGGATCTTTCTGTGGTTCATCCGCCCGCCGGGCCCGATGCGAGGAACGGCGAAGCGGAGAGGATTCGATTCAGGACTTGCTGCCGGGAACGTCGATGGGCTGCCCGGCGCGGCACATGGGGCACTCCTCCGCCGTGTAGGTCGGCAGGGAGAGCTTCAGCAGGCTGAAGAACGGGATGCCGCCGAACGAGACTTTGCCGCCGCTGCGGTCCGTGATCACGGCCACGGCGACCGGATCGGCGCCGTGCGCGCGGACCAGGTCGATCGTCTGCTGGACGCGGCCGCCCTCGGTCACGACGTCCTCCGCCACGATGACCTTCTCGCCGGGCTTCAGTTGGAAGCCGCGCTTCAGGACGAGCTGGTCGTTCTCCTTGTCGGCGAAGATGGATTCGATATGGAGGGCGCGGGCGATCTCCTGCCCGACGAAGAGGCCGCCGACCGCGGGGGAGATGACGGTCTCGGCTTCGATCCCGGCGGCTTTGATGCGGGCGGCGAGTTCCTTGCAGAGCTCTTCCCCGACCCACGGCTTCTTGAAGACGAGCGCGGCCTGGAAGAAACGGTTGCTGTGCTTCTTGCTGCGAAGCTGGAAATGTCCGGTCAGCAGTGCGCCGGCGGACTCGAATGCGGCGATGATTTCCTGGTCTGTCATGATGCGTGTACCCTTTTTCGGCGATTAACGGAAAGTGTCGGGGGAGGACGGCTGGATCCAGAGGTGGAAGTCGATGGACTGTCCGCCGACGCGGAGCGTGAGCATGGTGTTCAGGCGGGTGAGCAGCAGGGCGTAGGGAACCTTCACGCTGCCGCCCGGAACGTTGACGGACACGCAGCAGTCGCCGAGGATGGGCTCCGCCTCGCGGACGACCTCGATCAGCTTCTGGAGCTTGCCGAACTTCGCGCGGAGTTCATGATCGAACACATAGGGCTTGTGGCACTTGGGGCACAGCACCTGGATATTGCTTTCGGAGCAGTCCTTCAGGCTGAACTGCACGACGCCGTCGCAGCCTTCTTCGGCGCAGATGAAATCGACTTTTGCCTGACTGTTCTTGTTGGTTTTGTCTTCCGGCATTTTTGGTTCCTTGCGGTTGAAAACAGGTGGGAGGTTGAGAATTTATCTTATAATATAGCGCCTCTTTTCAATTTATGAAAGCCATTTTTCGGAAAAAGGCGCATTTTTCCCCGTGCCGTTGCGAAGCAAGGCGCTACTCGGCGCCGCTTGCGGTGTGCCGGAGCGTAGCCCGGCACTACTTCAGTGGAGGACTTGTCCTCCTCATAATCCGAATCTTGGTGATCTGCGGAGACGCCTTCCCGTTCGCGCCGGAGAACACGAGTTTCGCTGTGCCGTCGGCGGCGATCGCGTCCGCGGGGATCGGGATCGTCTTCTCGACGCTCTGCCCGCGGTCGGCGTTCACATCTTCGGAGAAGATCTCCTTCCCGCCGCACACGATCTTCATCGCAGAGTTGCGGCCCGCCATCTCCACGGTCAGTTCCAGAGGCTCGCCGGACGGCAGATTCGATACGGTGTACTCGAACGAGGTTCCGGCGGGCGCGAAACGGAACCTGCGGCCGTCCATTCCGGCGCGCGCCTGCGTGCTGCCGGGCACGACCTTGTGGTCGATCTCGGACTGCTGGTAGCCGGGCGCGATCTCGTCGACGAGGCGGCGGCTGTTGCCCATTTCGAGGCGGACGCGGCTGATGACATCGGATCCCTCGGCGTCCCACTGCGCCTTGCTGAACCGGTTGAAATACACCGCGTAGTGTTCGTCCATGATGTCCATGAGCGGACGGAATTCGAGGTCCTTCGGGAAGATCAGGCCGTTGGATTTGAAGCGCGCGAACCCGTCGGCGGGCGTCAGCTTCGAGAGCAGTTCCTGCACGTTCTCCGCCACCATCACGGGCGGCGTCTCGTAGCTCTGGCCGTCGTTGCGCCACGCGCGGGCTCCCGGATTCGCCGGATCGGGCGGCACGACGCCCGCGAGCACGAAGGGCCCGTACATGAGGCAAATCGGATCGCCTGGCTTGTCGGTCATCGGCACGGCGCGCAGCTGGAAATCGAATCCGATGCTCACGGTGTCGCCCTCGTTCCACGTGCGCTTGATCGCGATGTAGCCGTCCTTGCCCGCCTCGGCGGAAACGGGCTCGCCGTTGACCTTCAGCGTCATATTCGGGCTCCAGTACGGCTTGCGGATCTTCAGCGTAAACGAATCACCGCCGGAAGACGTTCTGCCGACCACTTTGACCTCAACATCTTTCGAATACGGGAATCCGCCGGAAACCGAAATATATTTCCGGGGCGTTATGTCGATGCCGTAAGCAACTCCATCCGGCGGAGGATAGTGCCCGACCAGAGTCATATGCCGCACCCCGTCGAGCATGACGTCCGCATCCCAGAACTGGTTCAGGTACAGCTCGCCCCGCCTGCCGGCGACCATCAGTTCGCCGTAGCGTCCCGGGTTCTCCATGCCGGTGCCGACGCAGCACGTCCAGACGTGTTCGCTCGTGGAGAAGTTCTTCACGGCGACGGACGCGAGCGGCTGGAAGTAGCAGTACGCGCCCTCCCGGTCGGAACGGATCACGGACGCCACATGGTTCAGCGTGGCGCGTTCGGCGAAATCCATGACGGAGGCTTTCGGCTCCCACTCGAAGACGAGGCGGGCGAGCTTCAGCATGTTATAGCAGTTGCAGGATTCCGTGGTATGGGAAGATAGGTGCTTCGCGTCGTCGCCGACGGGGAAGAAATACTCGCCGTCGCCGTGTCCGCCGGTCGCGTAGCTCCGGTGGTTCGCCACGCGGTCGAAGAAGAATTCGGCGATATCCCGGTATTTCTTGTCTCCGGTGAGCTCGTAGATGCGGCCCAAGCCGGTCATTTCCGGGATCATGGTGTTGCCGTGGCGCCCGGTCAGGATGTCCTGCTTGCGGCTCAGCGGCTCCATGAGCGCCTCGTGGTAAAAATGCTTCTGCGCGCATTCGAGGAACAGTTTGTCGCCCGACATGGCCGTGAGGTCGGCGAGCACCTCGTCCATGCCGCCGAACTCGCAGGAAAGCATTTTCTGGGTGTTTTCCGGCGTGAGCGGGGAGACCACGGAAACCACGAAGTTGCCGAGCTTGAACAGCGCCATGCGCGCCTTCTGGCGCACCGTCCTTGCTTCAGGATCATGCAAAAGGCTGATGTCGCGCAGTCCCGCCATGAGCTTGTGCAGGGAGTAGAACGGCGACCAGATGCCGTTCAGCTTGAACGGCTGCGCATCGACTTTGTTCTCGCGGAGCTGCGTGAACGTCTTTTTCGGGACGGGGAACGCGTAGCCGTCCGGGTCCGCCTCCTGTATCTTCGCGATCTCGTCCACGACGTATTCCATCCGCTTCAGCGCCTGCGGGTCCTTCGTGAGCTCGTACACATACGCCAGCGCGGAGAGGTAATGCCCCATGGCGTGCCCGGAGAGTTCGCCGTCCTCCCAGCCGTCGTAGCGGTCGGCCTTCTTCGGCAGGCCGGCCTGGATGCGGAACGGCTCCAGCAGGCGGTCCGGCTTGATCGTGTATGCGATGTAATGGTTGTTGATCTTCTGGCGTTCGGCGAGCGGGCCGCCCGTGAGCGTGACATATCCGGCGGGAATGCATGCGACGGTTTTCTTTCCTTCCTCTCCGAAACGGTCTTTCTTTCCCGGATACGGGAATGAAGAGCCCGATATCTCGGCGGCTTCGCAGACGATCCCGGCGCAGCAGAGCGCGGCGGACAAGACGAGACAGGATTGATTCATGCGGCATCCCCCATAGTTGCGGAATTGATATGAATGAAAACATGCGATACTATAGCGCGCGAAGCGCCCGAATGCAAGAAACGGGCGTCGGTTTTGCCGCTTTTTCTTTTGTCAGTCAGGAAGAACGGCACGGGAAAAAGGTTTTATTTTTCATGCGGAAGGCGCGGAACCGATTTGCATTTTCCGTTGTCTAATGCTATAATATTAAGTTATGTTTTCTTTTTTTCGAAATCAAACAACTCGTTCCCGGAGGTCTTGATTCATGAAGCATTATGAACTGATTCTCGCGGCCGCGCTCTGCGGCTCGCTTTGCGCAGGCGCCGCCCTGAACGCCGCCGACACGAAACCCGCCAAGGAGGCGAAGGAAGCTGCGAAGAAATCGGAATCTGTCTGGCTGACCGACCTCGAAGCCGCGAAGAAGCAGGCCGCAGAAGAAAAGAAGCCGATCCTGATGTTCTTCACCGGGTCCGACTGGTGCGGCTGGTGCAAGAAACTCCACGAGGACGTCCTCGACAAGGACGAATTCAAGAAGTTCGCCAAGGACAGTCTGGTCCTGCTCGAACTCGACTTCCCGAACTCCATCCCGCAGTCCGACGAACTGAAGAAGCAGAACAAGGCGCTCGGCGACAAGTTCGACGTCAACGGCTACCCGACGATGGTGCTGGTCGCTTCGGACGGCGAAAAGGAGCTGGACCGAACGGTCGGCTACGACAAGGAGCTGGTCAAGAAGCTGCAGAAGACGGTAAAGAAAAGCGCCGTCGACGCGAAAAAAAAATCGGGGGAAGATGCCGAAAACGACGAAGCCGGAGAAGCAGGCGAAAAAGTCGCGTGGATGACCGATTTCGAGGCGGCGAAGAAACAGGCCGCCGAAGAAAAGAAGCCCATCCTCCTCTTCTTCACCGGGTCCGACTGGTGCATCTGGTGCCAGCGGCTCCATGAAGGCGTCCTCGACAAGCCCGAGTTCGCGGAATTCGCAAAAAAGCTTGTTCCGGTCGAACTTGATTTCCCGCGGGAGAAGGAACTTCCCGCCGAACTCAAGAAGCAGAACGCCGAACTCGCCGAAAAGTTCAAAGTCGACGGCTATCCCTGCACGGTCGTGCTCGCCGCCGACGGCGAGACGAAACTGGGAAGCCTCTCCGGCTACTCGCCGGAATACATCGCGAGGATTCAGGACATCCTCGACGGCAAGGGCAAGCCCGTGACGATGGAGCAGCTTCAGAAGAAGTTCGCATATCTGCCCGACATGCTCGTGGAATACGAGGACCTGAAACTGACGAAGGACGAACTTCTGAAGGAGATTTTCGAAGAGGAGCCGACCGAAAGCGACTGCGAACGCATCACGCCCGAATCGGTCGGCGTGATGATCCAGGCGAACCTTGACGACGCGATCCTGCTCTACCTCGCGCAGAAGGCCGGATTCGTTCCGTCCGCGCAGCTCGTGAAGGACTCCGTGATGAAGGAATTCGACGAGCTCCCCGCCGACCAGAGAAAGGAACTTGAGGAAGCTCTGAAGGCGCAGGGCGCGTCGCTGGAAGACCAGGTGGCGAAGGTCGCCGAAATCGAAACCGTCCAGAAGAAGACCGCCATGCAGCTCTTCGTGAACAGGCACGCGGAGGACGCCGCGAAAAAGGACATCGACGAGGAGGCTCTGAAGGACCACTACGAGGCCAACCGCGCGCAGTTCCCCGGCTCCTACGAGGACGAACGGGCGAAAGTCCTGTCCACGCTCGTGAAGGCGAAGGCCCCGTCCAAGGCGAAGGAACTCGACAAGGAGATCGAAGCGATCCGCAAGACCGTCAAATACTGGAAACCGGAGAAATAAACCGCCGCATCCGCCGACCGCCGATCGCCCGGAATCCGAAACTTTCCCGAAAAAAGTCATGTTTCCGGTTTGAAAACGCGGGAATCGGCGCTAATGGTATATATCCGTTTTTTTTGCGAAAGGACCCGCGGAACGCCCCGTCCGGCGGACTCCGGCGGCGGAACCCCGGCAGCTCAAACAATCATACAATGACAAACAATAACTCAGCAACAGGAGTGAACATGAACATCGTGAAATTCACCGGCAAAGCCATCGCTGTCTGCTTTGCGGCAGGAATCGCGGTCGCCGCGCTCAGCGCATGCGGCGACAAGAAGACGGACGAACCCGCGGCGCAGTCCGACAACACGGCCACCGCCCAGACGCAGCCTCAGGGCATGGAAATGCAGGACCTTGACATGAAGCCCGCCACCGAGGCGGAAATCCTCGAAGTCCTCTCCTTCCTCCCCGATCCCGTCGCCACGGTCGACGGCGAACCGATCGCCCGGAAAGAAATCGTCGCCGAGTTCGTCTCGCAGGAACTCCCGGTCGAACTTTTCAAGAGCATCGGCGAGGAACGCCTCCGTCAGGCCATGACCAAGCAGATCGAAAACATGGTCAAGGACAAGATCATGCTCAAGATGGCCGCGAAAGCCGGATTCAAGCCCTCCGCCGAATTCGTCGCAAAGGAAATGAAGGAGGAATTCGACGAACTCCCGAAGGAGGAGCAGGAGGAAATCGAAGCGGCGCTGAAGACCCGCGGCCTCACGATTGAAGAGCACATGAAGCAGACCTCCGAGGATCCCGAAATCCAAAAGGCCGCCACCCTTTCCAAGTTCGTCCGCTCCGAGTTCCTCGACAAGGCGAAAAAGAACGTCTCCGACGAAGACGTCAAGAAATTCTACGAAGAACACATCTCCGACGTCACGAAGCCCGAAGGCGTGACCGTCGCGCACATCCTCATCCAGCCCGACGAAGAGAAGGACGATGCGGAAGCCGCCGACAAGGAGGCGAAGGAGAAGATCGACGCCATCTACGAGGAACTCCTCAAGGATCCCTCCCAGTTCGGCAAACTCGCCCAGGAAAAGAGCGACTGCCCCTCCGGGAAAGCCTCCGAAGGCAAGCTTCCGTCTTTTGACAAGGACGGCAACATGCTCGACGGCAGCGGCGCCATGATTCAGGAGTTCGCCGATGCGGCCTTCGGCATCGAAAAACCCGGGCAGATCACGAAACCCGTCAAGACGAAGTTCGGCTACCATATCATCAAGCTGATCGAAAAGGTTCCCGAAGAAGTCACCCCGCTCGAAAAGGTCAAGGACAGAATCACCGAATACCTCGCAGCGGAAAAGGCGCAGGAAGCCCTCACCAAGACGCTCGACGACGAGATCGCGAAATCCGCGAAGATCAACGATTTCGCCCCCGCGAAGGAGGCCCCCGCCGCCGAATGACCCGGCCCGGGCGCTGACAAAGCATCCTCGGAACATCCGGTTCATCCGGGTGTTCCGTTTTTTTGCACCGGAATACAGGTCTTTTTTCCGTGCCGTCGCGAAGCGCGGCGCTATTTCCGTGGAGGGCTTGCCCTCCTCCTGCGGGGCATGTGCCGCCGGACCGCACGAACGGCCTGTTCGAACGCCCCGGCTTCGTCAGGAAGCGGCGGACGTCCGGCATAGCGGATCCGTTCGTAGAGCGCGACGCACTCGTTCAGCGCCGGATCGTCGATTTCCCGCGCCCACGCGCCATATGTCTGCCACGGTTGACGCTGAACGCCCGTCCTGCGCCAGACGTCCAGCTGAAGCGAACGCATTATGCGGGCGAGGCGGCGGAGCCGACGCTCCAGGGCATAGCGTTTCCGGCGGCTCCGCAGATACAGGAAGACCGCGACCGCGAGCGACAACGGAACGATCAGCGCGAACGAGGAGCGGACGGGATAGTTTCTGAACTGGAAAAGCGTCCACTGGTAAGTGTTGTCCCAGGCCAGGATGATCGACTGCGCCAGATAGCCGCGCCGGAACCAATATATTATGTTGTCATACCGGAACGCGACGAGGTCGCGAAAATCGCGGAACCAGGAGTCCGTCTCCACGGCCGCCAGGATGTCGTCGATCTCCGAGCCGGGCGGCGTCGCCTCCACGAGAACCCATTTCCGTTCGTCGTCGAGCCATGCCTCCGCCCACGCGTGCAGGTCGAAGTTCGTGGCGTAGTAATACCCCGCCTTGCTGTAGCGTCCGCACACGACGCCGGCGACGTACCGGGTCGGAACCCCGTACAAACGCAGGAGCAGGGCCGCCGAGGTCGCGAAGAGTTCGCAGTGGCCTGTCCGGCGGTAGAACAGAAACCGGATCAGCGGGCTGTAGTATTCTCCGCGCGACGGCACATAGTCGTCCCGCCGGAGGGAATATGTGAAATTGTCCGAGAAGAACCGCACAACGGCGTCGACCCTGGCGCGCGGGGGCAAATCCGCCGGATTCGCGCCGCCGAAGATTTCGTCCGTGAGGACGGAGAGCTGGTCCGTCAGCATGGGCGGCAGCCGCAGATAGTCCTGGCGCACGGGCTGATCCGGCGCCATGTCGGCGGCCAGAGGCTCCTGGTATGCCGCCGCGGGGTCCGGGGCGTCGACCGTCGCGATCACGCCGGAGGACGGGCTCCAGTTTTCGGCGATCAGGCCGCCGTCGCGCGTGACCGCGGCGGATTTTGCGTCCAGCGTGACCGAAGTCGCGTTCGCGGGCAGCGGCGTCACGGCGTTTCGGAAATCGGATGCGAAACGGAATTCGATGCGTTCGGTGTCGACGTCGCCGGATTCCTGAAGAAGGAACGTCAGAACCGTGAGATTGCGGTCCTCCTCGCGCGTAATTTCCACGACGTCGGTCGTATTCTTCTCGTCGGCGACCCATATCCCGCCGTAGTTCCCGTTGAACCCGCGGTAGACGTTGCCGCGCAGATAGCCTGGCGCGGACGACGCGATCGCCCGCATGACCACGCGGACGGGGGTGTCCGCCTCGAACTGAGGCATCCGGATCGCCGTTTCCGACGGGAACGCGTTGCCCTGACCGGGAGGAGGCGGCTGAAAGACCTGCTGGAGATGCGACCGCCAGTCGCGGAACGTATCCTCATGCGACAGGAAATACAGTCTTCCCGACAGATACAGAGCAAGCACAAGAAAGACTGCGGGCATCCGCATCATCCTGACGGAAAAAAGAGGTTCCGCCAGATCGTACCGGACGTCCGCGGTCAGAAGAAGGATCACGCCGACGCACTGCATGAAGGCGCAGACCGCATATGTGGCGTAGTATTTCCGCAGAAGCGGCGTCGTTCCGGCGAAGTTGATGTTTTCGAGCTTGGCGGTATTGTAGACGTCGCTGCATGCCAGACCGGACAGCAGCACGATCAGCATGCACAGGGAGGATATCTCCCGCGTCCGCATGAACCAGCAGGAGATCGCCGAGGCGTACAGCAGGAACGGCAGGAACTGGTGCGACCGCATCAGATAGTCGGAAAACGTCAGGCGGTTGTCCGGTATCTTCACGAACAGGCCGGGAAGGACCGCCAGGACGCCGGCGGCCAGGAGCGAATAGACGACCGGACGGTCCCGCAGACGGAAGCTGCGGTCCTGGAATACGGGGAAAACGACCATCAGCGAAGTCAGGATCAGGATGTGCGGCAGGTCGTATTTCAGCGACAGCAGGAATGCCGGCGGCAGGATCAGCAGGCACCGGGTCGGCAGACCGAGCTGGCGGCGTTCCGGCGGTTCGTATTCGAACATGGACTTGACGGTCTTCATAACGGCAGGTCTTCTCCCGCCAGAACGGATTCCGGCGTCACCACGCGGAGTTCATCCGGGAAATCCTCATCCGGCGCTTTTCCTGACACGAGCACGGGCACGATCTGCGAACCGCGGCCGGTCAAACTGCCGAGAAACGACTTCACGGCGGCGTCCCAGCGCGTGAGGATCACGAACACCGTGCCGGATTCCAGAGCCTCCACGGCGAGCGATTCCGCCTGTTTCCCGGCAAAAGCGTCCCGCGCGGCGGTCGACGCCGTGGCGAGTTCGTCCAGCAGGGGATCGCAGTTTTGATCCGGTTCGCCGTTCGATGGAAAGCGGCTGACATGTACGCCGACTGCGAGAAAATCGACATGATACGAATTCGATGTGAGCGTCTCCGCGACCGAGGCGGCCAGCGAGACAGCCGCCTCGAACGTCGGGTTCGTGCGGGCTTTCAGCAGAGTTTCCGACAATGTGAAAAGCGTCCGGAGCGTTCCGGCGGCCCGCCGCGTGCGCGGGAGATACGCGTCCAGCAGGATCGCCGCATGGGAAACGTGTTCCTGCTGATACTCCTTGATGACCGGGGTGCGGTAACGAGCCGTCGCCCGCCAGTGGATTTTGCGCGGAGAGTCTCCGGGGCGGTACAGCCGGCAGCCGTAGAAATCCATGCTGTCGCCCGGACGCGGAATGGAACGCGCGCTCACCCTGGGCATGGCGCCGCCGTCGCGCGGAAAGAGGTTCCGCAGTTTCCGTCCGGCCGGATGCACGATCAGGGATTCCTTGCGGGCGAAGACGACGGAATGCTTGATAAGATTGAACGGGAAGGAAGATTCCGCGACCCCCTGCGGAACGCTGAATATGCCGCGCCTGAAAGCCTTCAGCTCCATCGTGACCGTGTCATCCCCTCCGCCCGGCACGTCGTAATACTCGAGTCCGTGTACGCGCCGGAGTTCCGGCAGCTCGATGTTCGGATCGATCAGCAGGTCGGCGGCGGGCAGACGCCGTAGATTGCGGATCCGGTAGTTCACGCCGAACGACATGCCGCATTTGACGCGCGGCGGGAGATCGCGCTCAATGGAAAGCCGGGGCCGGAAAACCAGCCCGAACACGAAATCGGACGCCAGAAGAGCCAGCAGGAACAGGAAGACGAAAACGGCAGGACTGTTTATGGTGAATACGGAGAAGAACGCGAACATCGGGATCACGATGAAAAGCAGTCGCATGGGACGGCTGAAAAGGCGTTCGTACCACGCCATCGCCCAAAACAGGAGCTTGAGCGAGGGCGACCGGTAGTATCGGAACACGAATCCGAGTCCGTGCGACTCGCGCATCCATTGGGGGCCGTCCAGAAACTTCTCCCACAGATTTCGGATCATGCGAAACGGATTCCGGCTCATGTCACGGGGTTCCTTGTCAAACGTTCGGCTTATCCTGCACAACGGCGGACGACGCGGATTTCAGGTTCAGACCGGAACGTGCGTCTTCTTCACGACGGCGGCGACCAGATCCGGGGCGGAAGCTCCGGCATGGCGGCTCTTCTGGTTCAAGATCAGGCGGTGCGCCAGGACGGGAACAGCCAGGGCGGAAACGTCCTCCGGCGTCGCGAAATCCCGTCCGTTCAGCAGGGCGCGCGCCTGGGCGCACCGGGCGAAATCCAGCAGGGCGCGCGGGCTGGCGCCGAGAGAAAAACCGTTGTCGGGGTCGCGCGTGGCGGCGACAAGTTCACGGGCGTATTCCTGCACGGTCCGCTCCATGGTCACGGCGCGCACGGACTTCTGAATCTCCATGAGTTCCGCACATTCGATCACCGGCTCGAGACGATCCAGGGGATCCTCCTGCCAGCGGTCGTTCAGCATGGCGAGTTCCTCGGCGGGATCGGGGTAGCCGAGCGAAAACTTCATGGCGAAGCGGTCCAGCTGCGCCTCGGGAAGCGGAAACGTTCCGAAATACTCCACCGGGTTCTCCGTGGCGATCACGAGGAACGGCTTCGGCAGGTCGTAGCGGACGCCCTCGATCGACACCTGGTGTTCGTTCATGGCCTCCAGCAGCGCGGACTGCGTGCGCGGCGAAGCGCGGTTGATCTCGTCGCCGAGCAGGATGTTCGCGAAGACCGGCCCCGGGTAGAACTTGAATTCGCCGGACTGCTGGTTGAAGACCGAGGAACCGAGGATGTCGGACGGCATCATGTCGGACGTGAACTGGATGCGCTTGAAGTCGGCCCTGACCGTCAGCGCCAGCGCCTTGGCGAGCGTGGTCTTGCCGACCCCCGGCACATCGTCCAGCAGCACATGGCCGTTCGCCAGAACCGCGTTCAGCAGCAAATCGATCGCTTCGTCTTTCCCGCGGATGACCTGTTTCAAACGGGTCCGTATCTGTCCGATCGTCTCCAGATGGGATGTCCGGAACTCTGTCATACCTGCACCTCCAAATAGCGCTGCGACGGAACCGGACGGCTTGACGCGCCTCCGGCAAGATCAAGAAAAAAACAGCATTTATAATACCGCTTCCTGCGGATTTTTCAACCGGAAAATCCGTTTTTGGCGTTTTTTCCCCTTCTTTTTCTAAAAGAAAGGTTGCATTTTCGCGTTTGGAGTCTATTTTATTAATTGCATTTTAACCGCAACCCCCCGGAATCGCTCATGAAAACCATCCGTAGACTTCTCGCCCCGGCAGCGCTGCTCTGCTCGGTCATCTTCTGCTGCGGCTACCACAGCTGCGACCATGAGGAGGTCAACCTGTATATGGATCCGGACAACTGGGAGGAAATGCAGCGGCCTCCGAAATACGTTGTCTCCATCCATGAGGTCATCCGCCACAAGCAGGGCGACAGCATCGAGCGGACCGTGGCGTCGTATTTCGGCGGCGACGTGACCATTCACTCCATCCAGCTGCTTGACTCGTCCGAGATCAAAAACATCACATACGTTCCGATCCCCGGCGACCAGGGATTCTACAATCTCCGGTTCGACTTCACGGACCGCGGACGCATGCTGTGGATCAACCTCAGCGTCCAGCACAAAGGAACCCAGCTGGCTTTCGTCATCGACGGAACCGTGTACCGCGGATTCGTTCCGCGCCAGATCGACGACGACGCGACTTCGGTCATCGTGGATGGGCCGTTCGACCAGGCGACCGCGATGGCGATTCAGAACAACGCGAAATACAACTACTTCAAAATGAGGAAATAGCATCGTCATGTCCATTTTCAGGCACATTCGCAGGGCGCTGCCCGCCATCCTGCTCCTGTTCTCCGCGGTCTTCTGCTGCGGCGCGGGAGCGCAGAGCTGCAGTTCCGAGAACATCGACAGGATGCTGGCCCCGGAGAATCTCGACACGTCCGACCGTCCGCTCGAAGGAATCATCGAAATCCAGGAGATCATCCTTCTGCGACGCGGCGCCGACAAGGAAATCATGGCGCCCACGATGTTCGGCGACGACATCTGCCTGAACAAGACCATCCTGCTGGACTCCGCCGACGTGAAGAAAATCAAAGCCATTCCGATCGAGAAACAGCCCCCCTACTGCAGCCTCGAACTGAAACTGACCGACCGCGGCAGACGCCACTGGATCGGCCTCAGCCTCCCGAACAAAGCCACGCACGTGGCCTTCATCATCGACGGCATCGTCTACCGCACATTCGTTCCGCGCATCCTTTACGACGACGTCACGGACTCCGTCATCGTGGACGGTCCGTTCGACGCCGCCACGGCGAAGAGACTTGAAGCGAACTCCGAACGAAACTATTTCCGGCTCAACTGACGACGAACCATGACGACATATCATCACATTCGGCGCATCGCCGCCCGCGCATTCCGCCCCGTTCCCTTCTCCGCATTCCGCCCGGCGCTGCTCGGCCTCGCGGTCCTCTGCCTGGTCTCCTGCGGCGGCGGAACAAATATTTTCGACCCGCTCAACGTCGACGACAAGGAGGAAGTCTACAAGCCCGTCGTAGGGGAGCCGGGCGAAGTGGGCGTCGTCTCCATTCACGAGATCGTCCGCTACAAGCGCGGCAACGACAGCGAGTACGAGATCGGATCCATGTTCGAGGACGAGGTCGTCATCGACAAGAACCAGCTTCTCGACTCCTCCGACATCATCTCCATCGAGGCCATTGCCATCAACGACCTCCCCGGCTTCTACAAGCTCCGGCTCCACCTGACCCAGGCAGGCGGCAAAAACTGGCGCAAGCTCAGCCTCGAAGGCCGCGACAAATCTCCCTCGCTCGCGTTCGTCATCGACAACGTCCTCTACCGCACCTTCAAGCCGCGCTTCCTTTATTCCAACGAGGACACCGTGGTCGTCGACGGCCCGTTCGACGAGGCCGCCGCGCTGAACCTGGAAGCGAACGCCATCCGCAATTTCATGTATTTCTCACAGCAATAAAGCCAAAAGGAAGAAAGGACACCGGCATGAAACTTCTGTCAAGCCTTAAAACCGCCGCCTTCCTGTTTGCAGCCGCGGCCCTGACGCCGCCTCTTTCCGCGGTTTCCGAAACATACATCCCGTCGAACGCGAAGTTCGCGCTCTTCGTCAACACGAAAAAGGCCCTTGACTCCGCCGCGCTGAAAACGCTCCTCTCCAGGGACGGCGTCGACCTCGACAGCAGCCTTGAAGACATCGCGATGGTCGCCGGAGACCTCACCGGCGACGTCTCATTCTTCCTGACCGAACTCGACCCCGGCGACTTCGAAAAATCCCTCATGGACGTCGTCCTCTACGCGCCCGGCCGCGTCAACGAAATCTACAGGCGGCTCTCCTCCAGCAGCGAAATCAAGACCGAGGCGTCCGCGATCCCCGGCGCGCGCATCCTGAAAATCCACACGAAGAACGGCCAGACCGACGCACTCGCCTTCTTCGAATTCATCTCCGACGACATCATGCAGTGCCGTCTGGCGATCAATCTCCCGGACACGCAGCCTTTTGTCTGGCAGGTGAATCCGAACACGCCCATGATGGTCACCAGCATGAAGACCAAGGGCGCGCTCGTCTCCGCGGCGGTCGACGCCGCCTACGTGCAGGGCAGGATGAAGGCCGAGGAAGAGGCCCATCCGCGCACCGCCGAGGAAAAGAAGACGAAGATCAAGGCCGGAGACAGCTCCATCGAGATCGATGAGGAAGACCCCAGCATCGAGGACATCCGCAACAACGTCACGGCCCTGTTCGCGCGCATCACAGAAGGCTCCCGCGGTTCCCTCGACGCCACGATCACGCTCCGCTGCACCAGTTCCGCCATCCGCGACGAAGTCTTCCAGACCGTCGACGGCTTCGTGACGCTCTACACCATGCTCTCCAGCGCGTCCTTCGAGATCGGCAAGGACGGCAAGCTCATCCAGAAGGGCGGCGGCTCCAATCCGCTCTCCACGCTCAAGCACGAACCGAAGGGCAACGACGCCGTCTTCACCCTGAACCTCTCCGAGGAATTCCTCGACGGGGTCGCGAAGTCCGCCGCGCAGAACAACAAGAAAAACAGTTCCAGGAAGAAAAAGGGCGACAAGGCGAAATAGCCTTTTTTCCCGAAAAACGGAAAGAGACACGGCTCGTCCGCGCGTTTCTTTCTTTTTTTCGGTTTTTGTCGTTTTTTTGATTTGAAACCTGAAAAAAATATGCTATCGTATTGTAACGGAGAGAAAAATGAGACGACGCGCGCGCAAAGGCGAATCCGGACAGGTCCTCGCGGAATACACCGTGATGCTCGCACTGGTCGTGCTCGCAACCCTCACTTTTTTTCTCCTCATGCGGGTTTTCCTGGAATACGGCTGGCGGCTGCTGTCGCTGATCGCCTGGGAACCCTGACCGACTGACAACAAACCTCGAACCAAGGAGCCCTGATATGAAATTCAACAGAAAGAACTACGGAATGAAACGCCGTTCCTCCGGCGGACAGGCCATCCTGGAGTACATCATCATCATCGCGCTCGTCGCGGTGGCGGCCCTGACCGTGCTCGGCCTCTTCGGCGACCGCATCAAGGCCCTGATCGCCGGAAGCACCACGGCGATCGGCGGGCAGAACTCCGCGCAGGCGGCCGGCGACGACGGCGACAGCCTGAAACAGTTGCAGGACATGGACAAGAACGGTCCGTCCGACATCAATTTCTGACCGGACTTTTTCCCCCGCCGAACGGACACGGGAAGCGTCTGCGCGCCGCCCGTGTCTGACTATTTTTCCGGAAAGGATGCGGCCTGTGCGCTGTTCGTTCCGACATTTTCCGAGCCGCGCGGCATCGTTTTTCCGCGGCGTTCAGACATGCTCCGAAGCGGCGGATCCCGCGGCGGGGCGTGCGGGGCATTGCATCCGGAAAGACGCGGTTCCGGCAGGTTTTTCCGATCCAAGAACGAAAAGCGGGATCATGCGTTTCCGCAGAAAAGGGGAACGCGGCTCCGCCATCCTGGAGACGTTTCTCTCCATGATCCTGCTCGGCATGATCCTCTTCGGCATCCTCCAGCTTTTCCAGCTCGCTGTCGCCGATATGGTCACCGAGTATGCGGCATTCCGCGGCGCGCGTTCCGCAGCCGTCGGGTTCAAGGACGAATACGCCATCCGCGAAGCCCTCATCAAATCCGCGCCGGTTTCGGGCGCCATGACCGAGCCCGCATCCCGCTGGGGGTCCGTGGAAGCGGAGAAATCGCTTCTGCGCGGCTTTATGGAAGGCGACCGCAACGTGGAGTATGCGGACTGGCGCGGCGAGGACAGGTTTCACATGGAATACCGCTGCCCGAACTACGGCAAACCGCTGACCGGCGGGTGCGCCATCTGCAGCCGCGGGCGGAACCGCGGGGTGAACGCGTCCGTGCAGGGCTTCGACGAGACCGTACGCTTCAAGTTCGAATTCGTCCGCTACCCGCTGGACATCCCGCTGCACGACTGGCTCACCGGACGGGATTCCATCGACATTTCGGGCGAGGCCGAACTCACGAACCATTCCTCGGCGTTTCTGGAGTGACGGCGCATGAAACGGAACAAGGCGGCATTGAGGCGTGAACGGAACGGCGAACACGGACAGGTGCTCATCCTGGCGGTCGTCGCGCTCATCCTCGTCGTCATCGCGGTCCTGCTGCTCTTCGACGTCCAGACCGTGATCCGGGGAAAGGTGAAGGCGCAGAACGGCGTGGACGCCGCCGCGCTGACCGGAGCCGAATGGCAGAAGCATTCGCTGAACCTGATCGGGGAACTGAACCTGGTGCGCGCGACCGGAACGCTGATCTCCGACCCGTTTTTCGCCAAAGGCGTCCTGAACAATCCGAATTCGAACGCGGCGGAGTTCTTCGCCGACCTCCCGCAGACGATCACGCAGGAGGAGTTCACGCTGTTCCCGGAAAAAAGAGAATTCTACAAAGAGGACGGCTCTCTGGACGTTGAAAAGCTGATCCGGGAGATCGTCCGCGTGGAAAAGGAGAAACGGTATCTCGACGCGCTCGACGACCTCGTTTCCCAGCTTCAGACGCGCATCGCGTTCACCGGCCCCCTGATCGGATTCGGCGCCGCCCAGCAGGCCGCGAAGAACAACGGCCTCACGTTCGACAACGACGCCAGCGAATTCTACATCAAGTACCTGAACCTCGTCGGCAACGACGGCGTTTACGAGCGCGTCACGCCGGTCTTCGTAAAGGACTACGCATGGCGCGCCCCGTACGTCTCCATGCTTGATTCCATCCTCGACTATTCTGCGTTCCACAATGATTTCACCGGGAACACCGAGAACCGCGCATACGGGATCGCAGCCGGAACCAAGTTCAAATTCGTCGGCATGCCCAGTCTCGTGACCGATCCGCCGACCGACCTCTCCGTCTACCTCGGGGACAAGCGTTTCTACGAGATGATCCACGCCCGCGACTGGTGCGGGCTGGACCGGCTTCTCCGCCTGGATTTCAGCGGGAACTGGTGGGGCGGTTTCGAGTGCGAGTTCGACGAGGATTTCTCCGGTCAGTCCGAGATCCTCCCTCTTCACATCGCGTTCTCCGAACCGGCCGACGTCTACGACAACGCTAACGACGCGGACGCGCTGGGCCGCTATGCGAGGAACGGGAACAGGCTTTTCTCCGAGACGTTCAACCGGGAGGTTCCCTACGATTACGAAGTGACCGACGACGTCGAGACGAGCGAGGAGCGCGACGGAAGGAAGCACACCTACTACACGCTCACCAACATCTCCATCACGATCAACTCCGCGCTGTTCGAGGAGACCTACAACGACGAGGACGCCGACCGCCGCTACGATCTCCTGCCGCGCCTCTCCTGGGCGATTTTCGACGACAGCTGGACGTCGTTCGGCGACGAGAAGAGGGAATGGGAGGAATATCTTCGCGGCCGCTTCAAGCAGGGCATGGACTACCAGTCCGGCGCGCTCGCCTATTTCGAGGCGAGGCAGGACACCGTGACCGTCTCCGGCACGATGGGGCGGCCCCGGCACGGCATCCGGCCGCCCGATGTCGGGCAGGTCTTCGCAAACACGGAGGCGGGCGCAAACGCGCGCGGCGTCTCCAACGCGCTCAGGCGTCTGGACAACAACTCCCTCGACAGGATCGAGACCAACGCCGAGGCCAAGCCCATCGGCCGGATCAGGACGGAAAACGGACAGATCCTCCGTCCGTTCGAGGCCGGACGCATGATCCTCCCCGTCTTCACGGAGACCGCGCTGATCCCGATCGCGCTGGAACCGGTTGAAGGCTTCTCCATGCTCGACATCGACTGGCTGTACTACCTCACCGAATTCGTTCCGCTCCTCTCCGGCAGTCCGAGCCTCGAGGACGCCTGGGAAAGCGCCGTGCGGCTTTATCCGAACCACGTCGGCCATTTCGCATACTATGCGGCCGCGCTCGCCCTGCTCAACGACCCGGAATTCCGTCAGGCCGGACTCGACTGGCTTGACGCGACCGCGGTCTGGACACGGGACGAAAACGGCAACCGCCGTCCGCTCTACACCAATCGGGAGTACAACTGCACCGGACGCCGGGGCGGGAACGGCCCGGGCGGCGGCTGGGGCGGCACGAACTTCTCGAACGGAGGTCCGTCCAAACTGCACTGAACGGACGCACTCCCCCCCACGCAACTAGCAAAATCAAGGAGCATCGCACATGCCTGATTTCCCGTTCAAACATGTCACCGTCGGCCTGCTGGAGGTCAACTGCTGCCTGGTCCGACTGCCGGATTCCCGCACGCTGTACGTCATCGACCCGGGCGGCGACTGGAAGCTCATCGAGGCGGAATCGCGGTCGTTCGACTACGACGAGGCGGTCATCCTCTTCACGCACGCCCACGTCGACCACATCTCCGCCGCCGGCGACGTCGCGGACGCGCTGAACGTCAGGCGCGTCTACCTGCACCCCGCCGACAAGCCCATCTACTACAGCCCCGGCAACACAGTCGGGAACTACATCCCCGCCGCGGAAGATCTCCCGGACACCGACTGGCCGCCCGAAGACCCGCGCATGCAGGTCCTTCCCTGCCCCGGTCATTCGCCCGGCGGCGTGTCCTACTATTTCCCCGAACTCGCCACCGTCTTCTCCGGCGACACGCTGTTCTTCGGCTCCATCGGCAGAGCCGACTTGCCCGGCGGCGACGAGAAAACGCTTGTGAAATCGGTCCGCGACCGGCTGTTCCAGCTTCCCGACGACACGCGCGTCGTTCCCGGTCATGGCCCGTTCACGTCCATCGGCTACGAGAAGAAAAACAATCCCTACGTCTGAGGCGGGTTCCGAACCGCCCGGAGCGTTTTTGAGGAAAGGCCCGCTTACTCCGTCTGCGCGTATTTCGCGCGCCATGCCGCTGCGCGCAACGCCATGTTGTCGCGGAGGAACGCCGCGAAAAAGAAGATGTCGTTGGCATGAAAAACGCCTTCGCCCATCTGCGCGCTCGCGTCGTACTGGCTGTCGCCGGGCAGATTCACGACCAGCGCGCCCCGCACGAAGTCGGCGCGGACGCCGTTCAGCAGCGAGGCGTTGAACGTGCCCGCCGGTTCCTTCTCGGAAACATAATAATACGCCGTTTCCCGGGATTCCGACAGGTCCGCGGGCGTCGCATCCGTTTTCCAGTTCACGGGATTGATGACGAACCCGCCCGTTTCGGTGAAGATATTCTCTCCGGCGTCCTCCGCGATCGTGTTCCAGACCAGGATCACGCCCGTGTCGTCAGCGCTTTTCCCGCGCCGGACGCCGCGGCCCTCGAAATCGCGGTCGATCTCCGCCGCGGTCTTCTTCGGGAGTCCGGCGAGATAGGCGGCGGCGAACCCCGATTCCGGGGCGATCTCCGGCGTGGCGCGGAGAAGTTCGTACAGGTCGGACGCCCCCTGGCTGTGTCCGACGAGGATGTACGGCATGCCGGGCTTGTGGAAGAACTTCATGAAATGCCGGAAGGCGGTCTGCGTGTCCTCGATGCCGTACCGGAGAAGCGTATCGCTCAGGTCGGCGGTGAAATCGGTCTCCAGCGTGGTCGAATAATCCGCCTGCCGCACGAACGGCGCGTACAGCTTCAACGGATGCACGGGATCGGTCAGCAGCCCGAACGTCAGGCCGATGTAGTCCGAGGCTTTTGTGCGGATGCGGTCGAACCTGTGGTCCATCACAGGACGGAGTTTGTTCTGGAAGAGCGTCGGGTAGACGTAGAACACCTCGAACTCGGGCAGGACGGAATCCGTCGCGCCCATCCGGACCCAGCTGGCCGGGTTGGCATAGTCCGGCGCGGGCGGGATGACCAGCGGCGCCGTGATTTCGATCGCGGGCTTCGGCCGTTCCGCCTCCACGGTTTCTCCCTCAGCGTTTTCCGCCTCGTCCGCCGTTCCGCCGTCGCCGACGGACGAGCAGGAACAGAACGGAAAAAGGAAAATGACGAACAGGGAAAGAGTTGCCGTCCGCACGAGGCGGCTGAAGATCGGAACGGGATTCATCGCGCTGATTCTCCTGAAAAAGCCGGTCGAAGAGAAAAAATGAACGGAACGGTCGCGTTTTTGAAGACCGCTTCGCAAATAATTTACTCCGGCTCAAACGAAAAAACAAGGCGCAAAGACTTTTTTTCGTTTTTTTTCGTTTTTCGGTTTTCATTTTCGCGTTCCTTTGCTATATTTCTATGATTAAAGTTTTTTTCAACGCCATTTTCCCGAAAGGAGTCCATGTTTATGAAGGCTATTCGCTTGTTCCCCGCCGCGGCTCTCGCCGCCTGCATCGTCTTCACCGCGTGTTCCGACTATGTCGGCAAGGAAGCCACGCATCCGCTGTACGCGAAAGCCACGACCGCCAAAGCCTCGAAATCCTACCGCGAAGCCGCCGAAAGCCTGGAGGAATTCCTCTCAATCTGCCCGAAATCCCCGAAGGCGCATTACGACGTGGCTTTGGTTTACAAGGAAAACCTTGAAAACTATCCCGCCGCGATCTATCATCTGCTGAAGTACCTTGAACTCAGCGGCGAAACGCTCTCCCAGCAGGACCAGGCGGCCATCCGCGGATACATCCAGGACTGCGAACGCCGCATGTTCGATTCCTACCGCGTCCGCAACGACATCAAGCTGGCGGACGACGTTCCTCAGACCGATCCGGCCAAGCTCGCTGCCAAGAACGCCGAAAACGCCGCGCTCCGCGAGAAGATCCAGAAATACATCGAGAACGAGAAAGACATCCTGGCGCAGAACCAGGAACTCCGCAACCGCCTCGCGGGCGTCAGACCGGCCGAGCGCCCGAAGGATGCCCCTGTTTCGTCTGGTTCCGCAACTTCCGCCGCCTCGACCGCCACTGCCACCCGTGGAGTGCCGTCCTCCACGACCGGCACGCCCGGCACCACGATCGCCGGCGAGAACGGCGTGCGCTACTACTATGTGGCGAAGGGCGACGGCCTGCAGGCCATCGCGCAGAAGATGTACGGCAAGGCGTCCATGTGGAAGATCATTCAGGACGCCAACAAGGAAACGATCGGAGAACGCGGCATCCTGAAGATCGGACAGCGTCTCGTCATCCCGCCCGCCCAGCAGTAACCACTGTTCATTCCGGGGAGACATCGCCTCATGAAACATTTCATGCTCTGGTGCGCAGCCGCGCTCATCACGCTTCTCGCCTCATGCAATTTCAGCGTCATCCCGCCGACCGACTTTACGGAGACCAGAACGTTTGACCTCGCTTCGCCTGAACCGCTCGGCGACCTGCCCTTCACCGTCGACGTCGACGCATTCTCCAGCGAATGCTCCGGCCGCTACAAAATGGTGTTCCGCGAGGACGCCAACCGGATCGAGGTCGACGAGTACAGCCGCTGGTCGATGCCGCCGGGAGCCATGCTCACGAAATATCTTGCCGCACGTTTCGCCGCCCGGGGAGGCAACCATGAACGGAACGGGAAACCGACGTTCGAACTCGACGGCTCCGTGCTGAACTGCGAAATGGACAAAGCCGGAAAGCGAACCGACCTGATGGTCCATTTCTTCATCATCGAACACGGCAACGACGCGTTCAGGATCACCGGAACCGAGAGCTACAGCATCCCGGCCGAAAAGACGACTCCCGAAGCGTTCGCGGACGGCATGAACAAAGCAGCGGCGAAGTTCGCCGACCATGTCGCAACGCTCCTGAAAGAGGAACTCGTCGTCCGCGCCGAAGATTCGAAAAATGCCCCGGAGAAGTGAATTCTCCTGATCCGCGGCCCCTAACTTTGCCGCAGGCACGGCCATGATCGATCCGGACATCATCATCAAGCATTTCTATCCGGAGGATACCCCCCTCCGGCAGCTTCTTCTGCGGCATAGCGCACAGGTGCGCGACAAAGCCCTCGCGATTCTCGCGAACCCGTCGCGGCCGCCGCTGGACCTGGATCCCGGACTCGTCTCCGCGGGAGCCATGCTTCACGACGTCGGCATCCTGCAATGCCATGCGCCGTCCATCCTCTGCACCGGTCCTCGCCCGTACATCGCCCACGGCGTCATCGGCGCGGAAATGCTCCGCACATACGGCTCGGCGCGTGGGATCGACCTGGAGCCTTTTGCGCGCATCTGCGAACGCCACACGGGAACGGGCATCACGGCGCGCGAGGTGCGCGAACAGAGGCTTCCGATCCCGGAACGCGACTGGCTGCCGGAAACGCCGGAAGAAAAGCTCATCTGCCTGGCGGACAAATTCTTCTCGAAATCCGGCGACATGAAGGATAAGCCGCCCGATGTCGTCCGCCGGTCGCTGGAGAAATTCGGCATGGACACGGTGGAACGCTTCGACGCGCTTCTGCGTCTTTTCGGGCTGGACTGATCCTGGGGAAACCGCCGCGGAAAACGTCGGCGCGGCGGAAGCCGGTTCCCCCTGTCGAAATCTCCGACTGGACGCGCGATCCGCCGCATTTTGTGTTTTTCTTCGAAAAAACACAATTTTTTTGGAAAAACCATTCGATTTTTTTAAAAAGCGTGGTAATGTTTTATGACAACTCCGCCAGGATAACGGCTCGCATGCAGCAGAAGGGAATGAAATGGCTTCGTCAGGACAAACAATCATAACCGGCATCGAATTCGGCACGGACAAGATCTGCGTCATTCACGCCAGGCCGGACCAGAACGGGAATATCGAGGTTCTTTCCTTTGCCTCGCTTCCCAGCAAGAACTCCGTCGTCAAGGGCGCGATCGTCGATCAGAACGCCGTCCTGAACATCCTCAAATCCGTACTCGACGAATCGGAAAAGGGCCTCGGATGGAAGTTCAGCCGCGCGGAACAGCAGGTTTATTTCCTGGTCAACGGGATGCATGTCAGCTCCCGGTTCGGCGAGGGAACCGTGCTGAACTACAATGACGACAAAAAGATTACGGCCGCCCACGTGCTGAAGGCGATCGAAAGCGCGAAGAACCTGGCGGTCTCGACCGATCTCGTGAACATCCAGGTCTACGATTCGTCCTTCCTGCTCGACGGCGCGAAACGCACGTTCAATCCCATCGGCAGCCTCGCGGAAAAGCTTACCGCCGTCATCCATATCGTTTTCGCGGACAGAAAACGCATCGACATGGTCCAGACGATTCTCCGCGAACTCGGATTTGAGTCCGGCTATCCGATCTTCGTTCCGCTCGCCGACGCATACGGAGTCCTGACGCAGGACGAACGCAACCAGGGCACGCTGCTCTTCGACTACGGCGCGGGCGTCTGCTCCTACGTGCTGCTTTACAGGGAAGGCGTCCTCATGAGCGGCTCGATCCCGACCGGAGTGAACAACGTGGCGAACGACCTGTCCATCGCCCTGGAACTGCCGTATGACTACTGCCAGAAGTTTCTGAGGGAATCCAGGCTGAAGGCCCTGCGCGACGAGGGGAAAAACTACGTCGAGTACAGGGCGTCCGGCGGAGGCGCGGAAAAAATCCGCAGGATTCCCCTCGACTCCTTCGAAAAAGTCATGGACCTGCGCCAGCGGGAGACATTCTCGCTCCTCCGAAAAGAGCTGGAACGCGCCAACATGTTCTCCTATCTGCGGAACAGCATCGTCATGACCGGCGGCGGCTCCCTGATCAATTCCGCCCCGTCCATCATGGTGAACGTCATGAACGTTCCGGTCCGCTGCGGCGAGACCATGAACGTGACCGGTTCGCTGTCCGGATTCCGCAGCCCCATGCCGTGCTACTCCGCGATCCTCGGCCTGGTGAAGCACGCCGCCGCGCTGGAGGAGGTTTCGCCCTCCTCCGGGAACGGCCTGGGCCGCACCGTGGTCCACGCCACGGACCAGCTCCTGCAGGGATTGAAAAATCTGGGAAAGGCTCTCAAAATATGACGGAACAAAACGCAAACACGGCCGCCGGCCTCTTCCGGGCTCCCATCGGAAACGGCAAAGCGCTCGTCGTCGGACTCGGCGGCTGCGGCATCCGCATCCTCGAATTTCTGCACGGCAACCCCCGCGCAAAATGGCTCGTCACGCTCGCGGTCGACACTGACGGAGGCGTCCTCGCCGGAACTCACGCCGACGCCGTCATCAACGCCTCCGCGGACTGGAATTCGAAATCCTGCGCCGGGTGCGGCGGCGACATCATCCGCGGCGAACGCGCCGTTTCACACGAACGCTCCAACCTGAAGGAACATATCCGCGGATTCTCCCTGCTGATCGTGACCGGAGGACTCGGCGGCGGCACAGCCACCGGCGGCGTCCGCACGCTCGCCAGCGTCGCCCGCGAAGAAGGCGTTCCGGCTGTCTTCCTGCTCACAACGCCGTTCTCGTTCGAAGCGCATTCCCGCCGCAAAAACGCCGACGACTGTCTGCAGGAAATTCTTCCGATCGCCGACGTGGTTCTGACGATGCCGAACGATCTGCTTTTCAGCACGCTCCCCCCGGATACGCCCGCCGAAAACGCATTCGCGGCCTCGGCGCATGAAATGGCCTCGACCGTCGCCGGAATCGCCTCGGTCCTGCGCTGCCGCGATCTCGTCGGAACCGATTTCGCCACCTTCATGCGGGCGCTTCACAAACGCAAGGCGGCATGTGGCATCGGCGTCGGATTCGCGGAGAATTCGGACGGCCTCGACCGATGCGCGCTCGCGCTCACGCGAATGCTCGATTCGCCGTTCCTCGGCGGCAGCGAAGCCATGAAACGCGCCGACGCAGCGATCGTCACGCTGACCGGCGGGCCCGACCTGGAGCTGGGCGAACTGAAACGCACCCTCGAACTCGCCGCAGGCGCCATGCCGAAAAGCATTGAAATCCTCTCCGGCGCGAACGTTTGCGACGAGGCTGCCGGGTCCGTCCAGATGACCGCGGTCATCTTCCAGTACGCTCCCGAATCCAAGCCGGAACCCCTGTCGCGCCGCAACCCCGCGCCCGTTCCCGCAGCCGCCTCCGACGACCGCGACGGCGAACTGCAGCCGCCTTTCTCACCCGCCTCGAACAACGTCGAGGAGGTGGAACTCGGCCTCCAGAGCTATGACAAGGGCGTCTTCGAGAAGCTCCCCGCTGTGCGTTTCCGCGACGAAGATCTCGACGTTCCGACCTACCAGCGCCGCAACATCCGCATCGACAAGGGAAGCTGACCGCCATGAAAACCGCACGCATCCGCCTCGTTTCCGCATTCGCGTTCCTGACAGCCTCGGCCATGCTCGCCGGCGCGGCGTGTCAGAAGGACATCGACCCGCCCGTGATCGACGGCGACCTGGCCATGCGGTACGCTCAAGGCAACTTCGATCTCGGACCGCGCGCGTTCCGCACGGAAGGCGCGAAACGCTCCGCGGAATGGATCGCGGCGCAGGCGGAACAGATTCCCGGTTTTGAAAGGGCTGGAGGCAGGGTCCGCATCCCCGCGTCCGCACGCGGCGAATGCAACGTCGAGATCGCGTTCCCCGGCAAATCGGACGATTTCATCGTCGTCGGCGCGCACCATGACACCAAGGTCCTGTTCAGCGTGCCGGATTTCGCAGGAGCCAACGACGGAGCGTCAGGCGTCGGCGCGCTGCTCGCGATGGCCGCCGCCGTCGCGGATTATGCGCAAAAGCATCCTCTGCCCTGCGGCGTCCGCTTCGTCTTCTTCGACGGCGAGGAGGCCCTTTACGAATACACCGAGACCGACGGACTTGTCGGCAGCCGCGCATATGTAAACATGTTAGAGGCGGACAGCGCGAGCCGCTGTCTCCGCGCCATGATCCTACTGGACATGATCGGAGACAAGGACCTTCGCATCGACCTGGCGGGCAACTCCACGCCCGCGCTCGCGGATATCGTGATGGCCGAGGCGAACGCCGCCGACCACGCGGACAAGTTCTCGCGCGGCGCCGCCGCCATCCTCGACGATCACTGCCCGTTCCTTCAGGCCGGAATCCCCGCCGTCGACCTGATCGATTTCAGCTTCGGCCCGGAAAACCGCTACTGGCACACCGGAGCCGACACCATGGACAAGATATCGGCGGAGAGCATCAAGACCGCCGCGGACGTTGCGCTCCGCACCGTCTGGCGCCTCGCCGCAACAGGATTCCAAGACCTGAAGAAATGAGTACAGACTACTTCCACTGCCGCGAACGTTTTCTGGCGCTCCCAGGCGTGCGCGAGGTCGGGGAGAATCCCTACCGGTTCGCCCTGGCCTCCGGTTCCGCGCAGGATTTTCTCGCGGAACATTTTACAGAAATCGACGACATGATCCGCAAAGGGGCCCGTCTGAAAACCTCGGTCGAATCCAGCGCCGCCGTATTCACGCTCCCCGGCGGACAGAAAGTTTTCGTCAAGCGGAACAGCAACCGGGGATTCGGGTTCACGGTGAAATACTTCTTCATCCCGGCGCGCGTCTTCCGCGCGGCTCTGGCGGCGCACAGCGTCGCGGAAGCCGGGATCCTGACTCCTCGCGTGCTTGCCGCAGGCGAGAAACGCCGTGCGGGCGTCCTGCTCGCAGGCTACCTGATCACCGACGCAGCAACAAACGCCTGCGATCTGATGACGTACACGATCGAACGCCCCGACGCCCCCGCCGGGATGCCGAAGCTGATCCGCGAAGCCGCCAGGATCGCCGCAGCGCTCCACCGCCGCGGCATTTATCACGGCGACCTGAAACTCGTCAATCTCTACCGGACGGCGGACGACGCCCCGTGCGGCGTCTGGGACCTGGATTCCGCACAGCTCTTCCCCGCCGAGGTTCCGCGCGATCTGATCGTCCGCGAACTCGGCCGCATCGCATCGTCCGTTCTGATCTTCGCCGAACGGAATCCGGCGTTTCCCGACGATTTCTTCAACCTGAACCGCGTTGCGCGAGACCTGCTCGACGCCTACTCGTCCGGAACAAGGAACGGTGCGCCGTCTCCGTCCGAAGTCGCGGACGCCGCCCGCGTCCACTGGCTGGACAAACGCAAGCTCCGGTTCGACTATGGAGGACAGACAGCATGAGCAAACATATCTTCACGCCGAACGGCAACACCCCGCTGATCGTCAACGCCGACGACGGCGGTCTCAAGTTCATTTTCCCCGTTCCCGAGCTTTTCACCATCTCCAACGACGACATTCTCCGCATCGACGATTTCTTCGACCCGTACATCACCCCCGACGTCACCCCCGGCTTCTGGGCCGGACTCCGGCCGGAAACCGCCCAGACGCCCGCGCTCTTCCTGAAAAAACGCGTCTATCCGACCGGACTCGGTCTCCGCAATCTCTTCTCCCGCACCAATCCCTTCCGTCGCGCCGAATGGGCCGCCCTGGCCGTCGACGCGGGCGTCTCCACCCCCGCCGTCATGGCCATCGGCATCCGCAAGAAAGGACTCCTCATCAAGGCCGTCTACCTGGTCATGGAGGCCGTTTCCGACGCGGAGGAAGTCACGGACATCTTCTGCCGTCCAAACGCACGGGCGCGCGTCGCTCTCTTCATCGAGGACAGTTCCCGCCTGATCGCCGCGCTTCATTCCGCCGAACTCTTCCACGGCGATTTCCGCCTCTCCCATTTCTTTTACCGGGGAGCGGTCCTCTCCCTCTGGAACCCCGGCTGGCTTCAGTCCTGGTCCGGGCATCTCACGGAACGCAGCATCCTGCGCGACCTGGCATCCCTCGGCGCAGCGGTCTGCATCGAGGCGGCGAAGCACAGACCTGCGCTCGACGACTTCATCTCCTGCGACGCCATCGCGGAACTTCTCCTCTCCGCCTATTCCGAAGTCGCTCCCGGCTGGATTCCGCCGCTGGGACGCCTCATCCGGGCGATTGGGAAAAACTGCGCACAGATACGCCGCTGACACAACACACAGCAAGCGACGCTGACGGAGCCCGGCTGCGCCCGTGCGCACACGGAGCGTTCTGTTTCAGCGGAGGACCTGCCCCCCAGGAAAAAGAAAAACCCTCCGGCGGACCGGAGGGCAACATATCAGAACAGTCAACTTGAACGATCGGGCGAAAACGGAATACCCCGCACGTCTTCATGAGGAAAGACGCCTGTCTCCACCGGACGGGAACTGCATCCCGGCGTCCGGCCAAAAGAACGGGAAATCGGAAGATTCCGTCGACCCGGAAGCCTTACTCGGCTTTCGCTGCGACCAGCGCGGCAAGACGGGATTTCTTGCGGTTGGCCTTGTTCTCGTGAATCACGCCGACCTTGACGGCCTTGTCGAGCGCGGAGCATTCCTTGCGGTACAGCTCGGCGACGGCGGCCTTGTCATCGGAAGCGGCGGCCGCGCGGAAAGTCTTCTCAAGCGTGGCGAGGGCGTTTCTGTGGGATTTGTTTTTGATGCGGGCTTTTTCGCTGTTGCGCTGCGTCTTCACAGCGGACTTGCGGACATACGTTTTGGGCATGGGTGTCACCTTTCGGTTTTCAATATGCGTTTCAGAACAGATGCGTATTCAAACAATTTTTTGGAACAATCAATATACCACGCAGCGCTCTATTTTTCAAGAAAAAAAGCGGAAAAAGCGGTGTTTTTTTCGTTTTTCCCGGTTTTACGGAAGTTTTTCCCGCTTTTTATATGGAATTAACTTGAACTATTTTCCTTTTGATGTATTGTATTAACGTTGCGATTTGCTTCGCGAATCCGGCACAAAGACGGCGGGCCGCGCCCGTCGCAAGGCGGATCCCGTCCGTTTTGCGGAAACGCAGTCCGTTTATGCATAGAACCGCCAGACCCCTTTGATGCGAAAGGACGCAGGACCATTCGGTCCGCGCGTTCGAAAACGGTCAGGGGCCTGTGGGGTTGTTTTGCTTTTTGCGCCGGGGAAGCGGACTGCGGAGAACAGCATGGACAAGCAGGAAAACCGCGGACGGCGGAAGCCATCCCGGCATTACGATATCATCTACGAACCACGGCACCTGAAGGAGTACAAAATGAACAACGAACTACTGGCTATGCTTGAATACATCGAGCAGGAACGCGGCATCAGCAAAGAGCAGGTGGTCAAGGCTTTGGAACAGGCGATCCTTTCCGCATACAGAAAAAGCTCCCGGCCCGCAAGCGATCTGAACGTGAAAGTCAATCTCCGCACCGGCGAGCTGAAAGCGTGGGCGCGGCTGAAAGTCGTCGAGGAGTTCCCCACCGAAGACGAAATCCTCCTGGCCGACGCCGTGCGGCGCATCCCCGGCGCAAAACTCGGCGACATCGTGGAATGGGAAGTCACGGCGGCCGATTTCGGACGCATCGCCGCGCAGACCGCGCGCCAGACCATCGCGCAGATGCTCCGCAAGGCGGAAAAAGACATCGTGCATGACGAATTCAAGGACAAGATCGGCGAGATCGTGACCGGCACGGTCCATCACGCCGACGCCCTCGGCGTCGTGGTCGACATCAAGAAGTCCCAGGGCATCATCGCCGGACGCGACCGCATCCCCGGGGAGCAGTTCTCCGCGGGCGACCGCATCAGCGCCCTGCTCGTGAAGGTCGACATGGAGGGATCCGGGCCGAGCCTCATCCTCACCCGCACGTCCAACAATTTCGTCCGCCGCCTCTTCGAGCGCGAAGTTTCCGAGATCCACGACGGCGTGGTCGAGATCGTCGGCATTGCGCGCGCTCCCGGTTCGCGTTCCAAAGTCGCCGTCAAATCCAACGATCCGCGCGTCGATCCCGTCGGCGCCTGCGTCGGCATGCGCGGTCTCCGCGTCCGCAACATCACCAACGAACTCGGCAACGAACGCATCGACGTGATCCCGTACAGCAGCGACCTGAAAACGTTCATTGCGAACGCCATGCACCCGGCGAAGCTCCTCGATATCGAGCTGAACCCCGAAACGAAGACCATCACGCTGCACGTCGACCAGGAAAACTCCCGCCTCGCGTTCGGCCGCAAAGCCCAGAACGTCCGCCTGACGCAACGGCTCATCCAGTGGAACATCAACATCGTCATCCAGGAAAGCGAGGAAGAGGAATTCGCCCGCAAGAAACAGGAGGCCGCGACTGAACTGGCATCCAAGGCTGGCGTCTCCGCCGAAGCCGCCGAAGCGCTCGTCGAACATGGCTACCTGACCATCGAAGGACTCGGCAACGCTTCCGCCGAAGACCTCGCCGTCATCGCGGAACTGACAGACGAAGACCGCGCAGGCATCGCGAACGCAGTCGCCGCAGCAAAAGCCGCCGCATCCGCGGAGCCCGCCGCTGACGCCGGAACAGACGGCGAACAGGCGTGACGGACGGCGAAAACGCGTTATTGAGGAGCACCCATCATGGCTACCAAAAACATCAGAATCAGAGACTGGGCCACACAGTACGGCCTTCAGAATAAAGACGTCATTGCCGCGCTCGACTCATTCGGATTCTCCGGCAAGACCGCGTCATCCAATCTTCCTCCGGAGGCGATGGACCGTCTCATTGAGAAATTCAACCTGAAAGCGGCCGGAAAATCCGCGGATGCAGGCAAAAACGCACAGACGCAGAAAACTTCGAAGCCTGCGCCGAAAAAGCAGGATGAGCCGAAAAAGGAAGAACCGAAGGCGCAGCCGAAGCCGCAGCCCCCCCCGCCCGTTCAGCAGAAGCCCCAGGCGCAGCCCAGGCCCCAGGCCCCAGCCCCTGTTCAGCAGAAACCTCAGGCGCAGCAGCCCAGGCCCCAGGCCCCAGCCCCTGTTCAGCAGAAGCCCCAAACGCCGCAGCCCAGGCCCCAGGTTCCCGTTCAGCAGAAACCCCAGCATGTCCTCGGCGGAAACGCCGCGAAGTTTTCGTCCGACCTTGACGATTCGGACGACGCCATGCAGGGCCGCCGCGAAAAGTTCAACCACCCGGGCGGAGGCAAGAATTTCCGCCACGAGACGCGGGGGCCCGGGTATGACAACAACCGCGGCGGGCGCGACAACCGGGACAACCGGAACCGCGACAACCGCGGCGGACGCGACAACCGAGACAACCGGAACCGCGACAACCGTCAGAACGCCGAGCAGCAGGCCCCGAACAGCGTTCCCGGACGCGAAGTGCATATCAAGACTCCGATCGTGGTGAAGGCTCTCGCCGAAGCCATCGGCCGCAAGCCGAACGAAGTCATCATGAGCCTCATGATGATGAACGTGCTTGCGAACATCAACCAGACCGTGGAGTCCGACGTCGCCCAGAAGCTCGCCGAAAAATTCGGCTGCAAGCTCGTCGTGGACCATCGCGACAAGGATCTTCACATGCTCAAAAACGAGGTCGAAGAGACTGTCGCGCCGGAAGACCGCGTGTACGCCTGCGCGGAGTCGGAGCTCAAGGAACGTCCCCCGATCGTGACCTTCATGGGCCACGTCGACCACGGCAAGACCTCGTTGCAGGACTGCATCCGCAAGACCCATGTGACCGCGTCCGAAGCCGGCGGCATCACGCAGAGCATCGGCGCGTCCGTCGTCAACCTCGACGGAAAGACCATCACGTTCGTCGACACCCCCGGCCACGAGGCATTCACCCAGATGCGCGCCCGCGGGGCCAACGTGACCGACATCGTGGTCCTGGTCGTGGCCGCCGACGACGGCTTCATGCCGCAGACGGTCGAGGCGCTGAACCACGCAAAGGCCGCCAAAGTTCCGATCATCGTCGCCGTCAACAAAATGGATCTCCCCGAGGCCAATTTCGACCGCGTTCTCCGCAACATGCAGGAACACGGCCTGATGCCCGAGGACTGGGGCGGACAGACCGCCGCGATCAAAGTTTCCGCACGCACGGGGGCCGGCATCGACGACCTCCTCGAACGCATTCTGCTCGAAGCGGAAATGCTGGAACTGAAGGCCAACCCGAAGAACCCGGCGCAGGCGTTCGTACTGGAATCCGAACTCGAACAGGGGCTCGGCGCCACGGCCAACGTCGTCGTCAAGAACGGCACGCTCCGCGTCGGCGACGCCATCATCTGCGGCCAGTATTACGGCAAGGTCAAATCCCTGATCGACAGCCGCGGACACCGTGTTCCGCTCGCCGGCCCCAGCGCCCCGGTCAAGGTCGTCGGCCTCTCCGGCGTTCCGCCCGCGGGAACCCGCCTGGCAGTCTGCGAATCGCTCGCCGTCGCGAAGTCGCTCGGAGAAACCCGCGAAGCCGAGAACCGCCTGGAAGTCCTCTCCGCGAAGCCCGTCGCGGCCGGACTCGAGGCCCTATTCTCCCAAATGGAGGAAGGCAAGCGCAACGACCTGAAAGTCGTGGTGAAGGCTGACGTCCGCGGCTCCACGGAGGCGATCGTGGAATCCCTGAAGAAGAAATCGAACCAGAAGATCAGCATTGAGGTCATCCATTCGGACGTCGGCGCCATCACGGAAAACGACGTGATGCTCGCCAGTTCCGCAAACGCCATCATCCTCGGCTTCCACGTGCGCGTCAATCCCGGCGTGAACGATCTGGCCAAGAAGGAACGCGTCGAAATCCGCCTGTACAGCATCATCTACGAGCTTCTGGAGGACATCGAGGACGCCATGGCGGGCCGCCTGGAACCCGAAAAGCGCGAAAAGGAACTCGCAACCGTCCGCATCCTGAAGATCTTCCACCTGTCCAACGGATCCGACATCTGCGGCTGCATCGTTGAAAAGGGTACAGCGAAGGTCGGTGCAAAGGCCAGGGTCTTCCGCGGCAAGGAACTCCTGTTCAACGGCGAAGTGCGTTCTCTCCGCCACCTCAAGGACGATGTCCGCGAAGTCCGCGCCGGCATGGAGTGCGGCATCCGTCTGGACAACTTCGCCGATTTCGACGAGGGCGACACCATCCAGCTCTACGAAATCGAACTGAAGAAACAAACGCTGTAAGCGCAGGAGGCTCATCATGCCCCGGAACAACCGAAAACGCCCGGTCGCGTCCGTCGACCGTCTCGTCCGGGTCAACGAGTTGCTGAAACGCGTGCTCGCCGACCTGCTGGAGACGCTCGGATACAACGAGGAACAGGGGCGGATCATATCCATTACCCGCGTGGACTGCGCGTCCAACCTCAAAACCGCATCCGTGTATGTCAGCATCCTCGGCGCGAAAAATGAGGAGGAGGAAGCGCGCATCGTCCGCCGCCTGATCGAACGCAAAGCCGAGATACAGTCGCTTATGTCGAAGGAGGTCATCCTCAAATACACGCCGGTCCTTCACTTCGTCCTCGACCATTCCGTCGCCGACGGAGACCGCGTCCTCGACCTGCTGCGGCACATGGAGGACGAAAATGCCGGAGACTGACTTCGCCGGCATGGCGGCCGCGCTGGAGGCCGTCCGCGACAATCCCGCTCCGGTTCTCGTGGTCACTCACGAATGGCCGGACGGCGATGCGGTCGGTTCCGCGTGCGGGCTTTGCACTCTGCTGCGGGACAACGGATTCCGCGCAGAGTTTTTTCTTGCGGCGCAGATGCCGGACTGCTATCGTCCGTTCCTCCCGTTCCCGCCCGTGGATTTCACCGCGGAGGAGATCAACACGAAGTTTTCACTGATACTGAACGCGGATGCGTCCACGGTGAAGCGCATGCATCTGGGCCCGGCGGACTTCGCGTCCGTCACGGTTCCCGTCGTCACGTTCGACCATCATCCGGACGACGAAATGTTCGGCACGCTGACCTGCCTGGACCCGGAAGCCAGTTCCACGGCCGAGCTGATCTATTATTTCGCGGTCTCGCAGGGGTGGAAGATATCCCCGCCCGCCGCCACGTTCCTGCTGCTCGGCGTCACGACCGACACGGGATGCTTCAGATTCACGAACACAAGCGCAAAATCGCACCGCGCCGCGGCGGCCCTGCTGGAACTCGGCGCCGACCGCGACCGCATCATCAACGAGGTGTACCTCTCGAAACCGCTGAACATGGTCCGGTTCGAAAGCGAGCTTTTTTCCGGCATTCAGACCGCGTTCGACGGCAGTTTCGCCTGGATCTCCGTGCCCCGCGAACTGCTCGACAAATACGACGTGAATCTGCGGAACACCGAACAGCTCATCGAACTTGTGCGCGGAATTCAGGGCGTCGTCGTCGCCGCGCTTATCAAGCCGACCTCCAACCCCGGCATCTACCGTGTTTCCATGCGCTCGAAAGACCCGAAGATATCCGTCGGACGCATCGCGCGCGGCCTCAAGGGCGGCGGACATGAGATGGCAGCCGGATGCTCGGTTTTCGCAAAAAACCAGACGGAGGCCGCCGAGGCGCTGCTCCGCCATGTCAGGAAAGAGATGAACCATGAAACATGACCCCAAACGCCACAGGCTTCCGCCCTTCACGCAGAACGGCATCCTCCTCGTCAACAAGCCGAAAGGATGGACCAGCCACGACGTCGTCGGGTTCTTCCGCGCGCGGTTCAACGCAGTGAAAGTGGGCCACTGCGGCACGCTCGACCCCGCCGCCACCGGCCTGCTCGTCATCGTGTTCGGAAAGTTCACGAAATTCAGCCAGAAATTCTCCGGCGAAGACAAAGTCTACGAGGGAACCGCGCTCCTCGGCACGCGCACCGACTCCCAGGACATGGACGGAACGGTCCTGTCCACATCCGACACGTCGCACCTCACGGTCGAACAGGTCCGCGAGGCGTTCCTGAAGTTCCAGGGCGACATCATGCAGACGCCGCCGATGGTGTCCGCGGTAAAGCATAACGGCGAACGCCTGTACGACCTGGCGCGCAAAGGCGTCGAAGTGCAGCGCGAACCGAAACCCATCACGATCCACTCCATCACGTTCAGAAAGTTCGACCTCCCGTACGTCGATTTCGAAGTGGCGTGCTCCAAGGGCACGTACATCCGCACGCTCTGCGCGGACGTCGGCGACGCGCTCGGATGCGGCGCCGCGCTCTACCGGCTGAACCGCCTCAGAAGCGGAGATTTCGAGCTGAAGGACGCGGTGGACATAGAGACGGTCAAGACCTGGGAACAGGATGGGCTCAAGGCCGCCATCAACGACTTCCTCTTCAACAAACTCTCAAAAATGCCCAAGTTCGCCTTCTGACCAGGCGGAGCTTTTCCAGGGGGATCAAACATGCTTTATCTGACCAATGCCCAGCACAAACAGTTCGACAAGGCGCTGGCCTCGTTTGCGGAAGGAAGGCCGCGCGGTTGTTTCGAGCTTGACGAGGCCGCACAGGCCATCGCCGACGCCGTTCCGTGCGACGCGGGACAGGAGAAAGACCTGCTCGAACGCGTCCGCACCATGCTGAAGGACGATCACCGCATTTTCGAACAGGACGGACATTGCGCCCTCCGCACGAAGTTCTTCAACGGCGCGCGCATCAAGATCGCGCCGTCCGATTTCGAGCTGGCAAACGGCATCCTGCTGCCGGGCGACCGCTTCGAGGCGTTCAACCCGTGCGAACTCTCCAGCGACGACTTCGAGCTGTACGCGCCCGGCGCGAAGGCCCCGGCGGAACTGACCGTGATCCGGAGCGATTTCGCAACGCTCGCGCCGTACTGCATCCTGCTCGGGCACGGCGGCATGATCGACGCGTTCGCCGCGGAATCCCACGACAATTATCTGCGGATGCGCTCCGCGAAGAACATCCGGAACGCCATGCTCGACGTTCCGGCGTTCGACATGAGCGACTTCTACATGCAGACCAATTTCCGGTCCGGCGACTTCCTGATTCTCACGGTCGAGGATGTCGAGGCGGGGAAGTTCTCTCTCGAATATCGGCCCGCCGAACTCGACGCGTCCAACGCGGACAAGATCGAATGGATCGAGCAGTTCGAAGCCGCGCTGATCGAAGTCTGGCGCCGAAACTACAACTACATCACGATCACCGAGCAGCTCGCAGCCGGTTTCTTCTGCGCCTACAGCGCGGGAAACGACCTCCTGGCGCACCCGCGCGTCTCCTTCGACGAGTTTCACCGGAACATGATCGAAGTCACACTGAGCAACCAGGACGGCGAAACCATGATCGTGCCGGTCGACGAAACCAACGAACCCGGCGCGGACGCACATGCCGGGCGCGACGAACGCGACCATGGTCACGGACACGGCGACGCCTGTTCCTGCGGACATCGTCACGGCGCGCACGGCCATCGCCGCGACGGCGCGCCGCAGGATGGAGATCCCGTTCCCGGCCTCTCCGCAAGCGATTTCTCCGCCTCGTCCGGACACCTCGACTCGCTGGATGCGATCCTGTCCGACGTGAACGCCCCGATCGGCTACATCGAACTTTACGCGTTCACGCTCGACGCCATCGCGAACGGCGTGGACTTCAATTCCCACCGCGCGTCCATCCTCGGCCTCATCGAACACGATTTCGCCGACGACACGCAGGAAGTGGCGTTCCTGAACTTCCTCGACGAAAACTGGGAGGCGTGCAACGAGGTGTACCATCCCGGCGAAGACGCCCCGAAAGCTCCGATCCGCGCCCGCCTGATCGAACTCGACAACGCACGCATCGCCCTGACGAAAGCCGTTCTTTCCAGCTCGAACGAAGAGAAGATCAGGCATTTCACGGCGCGGATCAAGCGCCTCCACCGCGCCATCATCGACACGCTCGCGCTTCTGAACAACCAGGCGGACCTGCCGGAAGGCCCCGAACTCGAAGCGTTCGAACAGCGCATCGAGGATATCGAGGACGACTGGGACGCCATCGAGGCGGATTTCGGGAACTGAGCGGAACATGGCCGGCGCAGCGCTTTGGACAGGCGAGGGAATCAGCCTCGCCATCGGGACGCAGGTCCTGCTCGACAACGCGAAGATATCCATCCACGCAGGCGAACGCGTCGCGCTCGTCGGCAGAAACGGCAGCGGCAAATCCACGTTCATGCGCATCGTGGCGGGCGCGGAACAGCCGGCGACGGGCGAGATTACATGCGCGCGAGGCCTCCGCATCGCCTGCATGGAACAGGACTGCACGCGCTACCATGACGTCTCCGTCCGCGACGCGGTCGCCGAAGGACTGGAATACTTCAACAGCATCCATCGGCGGCTCGACGCCATGCGGCCCGGGTCCGCCGAACAGGAAAAGCTCGAACGCATCCTCACGCTTCACGATGCATGGGATCCGGCGCGCAAGATCGAGATCGTCGCGCAGAAACTGAGCCTGCCTCCGCCCGACGCCCTCTGCGGATCGCTCTCCGGCGGCGAACTCCGCAAAGTCATGCTCGCGCGCGCCATCGCCGCCGATCCCGACCTGCTCCTGCTCGACGAACCGACCAACCACCTCGACATCGACGCGATCACATGGATCGAGGATTTCCTGGCGGACTGCCGCGGAACGTGCCTCTTCGTCACGCATGACCGATGTTTCCTGGACCGCATCGCCACGCGCATCGTGGAGCTGGATCACGGCAAGTTCTTCTCCTGCGAAGGCTCCTACGCCGATTTCCTGGCCGCAAAAGCCGCGCGCGAATACCGCGAGGACCAGGCGGAATGCAAACGCCAGAGCTTCCTGCGACGCGAGATCGAATGGGTGCGGCGTTCCCCGAAAGCGCGCCTCCGCCGCAACCTCGGCCGCATCAAACGCTACGAGGAGACGGCGGCCCTCTCCGCGCCCGACCGCACCGGCAGCATGGAACTCATCATCCCGAAGGCCGGACGTCTCGGCAACCAGGTCGTGCGGATTCAGAACGTCAGCCACGCCATGGGCGGGAAACCGCTGATCCGCGATTTCTCGTTCGAATTCGAGGCGGGACAACGCGTCGGCATCGTGGGGCCGAACGGGGCGGGCAAGACCACGCTGCTGAAACTCATCACGCAGCAGATCATGCCCGACAAGGGCAGGATCGAGGTCGCGCCGACCGTCGTTTTCAACTACATCGGGCAGACGCACCTGGAATTGAACCCGAACCATACTGTTCTGGAGGAGATCGGCGAGGGGCATGAATTCATCAACCTCGGCGAAGAACGCATCTCCATCCGCGGCTATCTCCGGAGATTCCTCTTTGAGGACGACCGCGTAAACACGCGCATCGACCGTCTCTCCGGCGGCGAACGCGCCCGCATTGCGCTTGCGAAAATCCTCAAGTCCGGCGGAAGTTTCCTGATCCTCGACGAGCCGACCAACGACCTGGACCTGCCGTCGATGCGCGTGCTGGAAGAAGCCCTCGCCGGATATTCCGGCTGCCTCGCCGTCGTAAGCCACGACCGCTATTTCCTGAACCGCGTCTGCACGCACATCATCGCGTTCGAACCGGACGGACATCTGTTCGCCGGGCCGGGCGACTACGACTACTATCTCGAGCGCCGCGCCGCCGTTCCGTCGGCCGCACCCGCCCCGAAAAAGGACGTTCCGCCGCAAAAACCGAAAAGCCCGCGGAAAAAACTTTCCTACAAGGAAGAACGCGAACTGGCGGAGCTGGAACCGGAAATCGAACGTCTGGAGGCGCGCGTCGCCGAAATCGAGGCCATCTTCTCCGCGCCGGATTTCTTCGCGGCACACGGTTCGGAATCCGCCTCGCTCCAGAACGAACTGAACAGCCTCCGGACGAAGACCGACGCCCTGTACGCCCGCTGGGAAGAGCTCGAACAGAAAAAACAGGCGCTTCCGTCCTGACGCGGACGCCATTGCAGGACATACAGACACAATGGGCGGAAGTTTCGCAGAAAAGCTTGCACGAAGAGAGCTCTACAGCCATGTTCCCGAGCCGGAGGACGGAGCCGCATTGCCCGATTACCTCGCCGCCCATTTCAGCAGATTCGACCGCGCGGGCTGGATTGAGGCGATCAAAGCGGAACTCGTGACCGTAAACGGCCGTTCCGCCGCACCGGATATGGCCGTGAAACGCCACGACCGCGTGGGTTATTACCCGCCGGAAACGCCCGAACCGGACGCCGAACTGCATTTCAGAACGGTTTACGAGGATGCCGATTTCCTGGCCGTCGAAAAGCCGGGAAACCTGTGCATGCACCCTACCGGCCCGTTCTTCCGCCACACGCTCTGGCATCTTGTCGGAAGCAAATACGGCGAAATCCGCTTCGTCCACCGTCTCGACCGCGAGACCTCCGGACTCGTCATCGCCGCGCGCACGCGCCGGGCGGCCGCCGCCATGGACAACGGCAATACGCCCATCCACAAGGAATACCTCGCGCTCGTGAACGGCGATTTCCGCGGAACCGTCCACGCGGAGGGATTCCTCGTTCACGACCGGAACAGCGCGGTCCGCAAGAAAAAACGATTCGTCTTCGCGGATTCGCCGGAAGCGGACGCCGCGCGCTTCGACCAGGCCGCCGAAACCGCCGTCACAGAATTCGCTGAAGAGTCGCATGTGCCGCCGGACATGACGCTGGTCCGCGCCGTCCTCGGCACGGGCCGACAGCATCAGGTGCGCGCCACGCTCTTTTCACTTGGATTTCCGCTCGCCGGGGATAAGCTTTACGGCCCGGACGAACGTTTTTTCCTGAAGATCGCCACCGGAAAACTGAACGGCAATGACCTCAAAAAACTGAGGTTCGGCCGCCAGGCGCTCCATGCCGCCGCGCTGGAGTTCAGGCATCCGTTCACGGGGGAATCTCTCCGCTTCGAATCTCCGTTTCCGCACGAGGAATTCGGATTCTGAACAGGAAACGATTTTTTCGGAAATCATCCTGTGATGCGGACCGCCGCGCTTCCGCCGTCCAACGGGGCGCTCGCGCCCGCGAGCCGGGCGAACCACTCGAAACTGTGCGCCGGGAACTGCTCGTGTCCGCCGTCAAACACCTCGAAATAAACTTCCTCCGCGCCCGCCGACTCCAGTTTCCGCACGAATTCGACGGAATGCCGGTATGGAACGACGTCGTCATGTCTGCCGTGATGAACGGAGACGGGAAGCGTTTTCAGTTTTCCGATGTGTTCCGAGGGGGAGCGCAGGGCGTATTCCTCCGGCACGTCCGCCGGACCGCCGCCCAGGCACGCCTCCATGTCGCACGCATAATGCTGGCGCGTTTCCGTGAGACGCCTATGCCAGGCAGCGAGGTCGGACACCGGACACCAGACGTCCACCGCGCGAAACATCTCCGGGGCGTCCTCCGCCGTCAGCAACGCGGCGTGGCCGCCGCCCGAACACCCAAGCAGAAAGATGTTCCCGCCGTCGACCGCCGAAGTTCGCAAAACATAATTCACCGCATCAATGATGTCGCGCCTCGCCTTCAGGCTGCCGCAGGCGTTCCGGCGCTGCGGATTCGAGGCGAGGTTCGGCCCCCGGAATTCAGGCAGGAGCAACGCCCATCCGTACTTTTCGCACAAAGGCAGATAGTTCTCCGCCTGGTTGAACCGGTCGTAACTCCATGTGTGAAGCCCGACGACAAGCGGAACCGGAACACCCGTCCGCGGACGGAAGAACAGCGACGGCTGAAGCGTGCCGTCGAGCGAGGACTTGACTTGGATCGTGTTCGTGATGTCACCTAGTTTTCATGGTCAGGCCGGGGTTGAGGGAACTCCTCCCCGCGCATCATGGGCGGAGAGGAGCGAAGGATTGCATGGAAAGGCTTTTCACTCAAAAAGCCAGGTGGAAAGATAGCGTTCGCCGGTGTCGGGCAGAAGCGCCACAATCCGCTTTCCCGCGAATTCCGGACGTTTCGCCAGTTCAAGCGCGGCGAAGAGCGCTGCTCCGGAGCTGATGCCCACGAGCAGCCCCTCCCGCGCCGCGGCCGCGCGGGCCGTGCGTCCGGCGTCCGCCGCCGAGACTCCGATCACCTCCGTGATGAGGTCGGTGTTCAGCACTTTCGGCACGAATCCCGCCCCGATGCCCTGAATCTTGTGCGGACCGGGCGCGCCGCCCGCAAGCACGGGGCTTGTGTCGGGTTCGACCGCAAATATCTTCACGTCGGGATTCTGTTCGCGGAGATATTCGCCGACGCCGGTCAGCGTGCCGCCCGTGCCGACGCCCGCCACGAACGCATCGACCTTGCCATCGGCGTCCGCCCAGATCTCCGGGCCGGTGTGCGCCTTATGGTACGCCGGATTCGCGGGGTTCTCGAACTGCTGCGGGATGAACGAGCCGGGATTGGCATCGCGAAGCTCAAGCGCCTTCGCGATCGCCCCCTTCATCCCTTTCGCGCCTTCCGTCAGGACAATCTCCGCGCCGTATGCCTGCGCCAGCTTGCGGCGTTCCACGCTCATCGTCTCCGGCATGGTCAGGATCAGGCGATAGCCCTTCACGGCCGCCACGAACGCCAGCCCGATGCCGGTGTTTCCGCTGGTCGGCTCAATGATGAGCGCGCCGGGCTTCAGCGCGCCGGACTGTTCGGCTGCCTTGATCATGGCGAACGCGATGCGGTCCTTCACGGAACCGCCGGGATTGAAGTACTCGACCTTGACGACGACCTCCGCCGCGCCGGAGTTGAGTTTGTTGATGCGGACCAGAGGGGTTCCGCCGATTTTTTCGAGGATGTTGTTTGCGATGCTCATAGGAAAGGTCTCCTTTCGTTTTTTAAAGTCTACTTGGCAGGTTATGATTATAATTTAGCACAGAAAAATCAAAAGTCAAGCGATTGTCCGAAATATTCTCTATTTTTTTGGTAGTTTTTATTGGCGCACCTCAAAAAAACGGCGGAGGAATCATGGATTGCAGAAAAAAGGATGTCTCCGTCGGTTTGACGCGGCGGAGACACTGTTTCTGTTCGGATGTTCGGATTTGCGCACGGGGATGCACGGGCGCGCGGGCAAAGAACTACTACTACTTGAGCTTCTCCTGGAACATCTGGATCGCGAGTTTCGGGTTGGCCTTGCCCCGGCTTAGCTTCATGAGCTGGCCGACCAGATACTGGAGCACGGCGGTCTTTCCTTCCCTGAACTGCTGGACCTGTGCGGGGTTCGCGGCGATCACCTGGTCGACAAGCGCGAGAATGGCGCCCTCGTCGGACACCTGCACAAGACCTTTCTCCTTCACGATGGACGCGGGATCCTTGCCGGTTTCAAACATTTCCTCGAAGACTTTCTTGGCTGTCTTGGAGTTGATGGTGGAGGCGTTCACGAGGTCGGCGAGCGAAGCGAGGTCGGCGGGCTTCACCTTGCAGTCCGCGAGCGAAGCGCCGGATTCGCCGAGCTTGCGGAGGAGTTCCGACGTGAAGAGGTTCGCGACGATCTTCGAGGCGGAGGAACCCTTCGCAGCGGCCTCGAAGAATTCCGCATAGGAGCGGTCCGAGGTCAGCACCTGCGCGTCATAAGGGGTCAGCCCGTAATCGCGCACATAGCGCTGACGTTTGTCGGCGGGAAGTTCCGGCAGGGCGGCGCGGAAGGCGTCGAGCTCGGCGTCGGTGAACACGACCGGCAGGAGGTCGGGTTCGGGGAAATAGCGGTAGTCGTTTGCATTTTCCTTGGTGCGCTGGACCACAGTCTCGCCGAGTTCGTCGTTCCAGCCGCGGGTGTCCTGTTCGATCTCCTGTCCGTTTTCAAGTTCGACGAGCTGGCGTTTGATCTCATACAGGATGGCCCGGTGGGCGGCGCGGAAGCTGTTCAGGTTCTTGATCTCGACCTTGGTTCCGAATTTTTCCGTGCCGCGCGGACGCAGGGAGATGTTCACGTCGAAGCGCATCTGCCCCTTCTCCATGTCGCAGTCGCTGACGTCGGCGTACTGCATGATCTCCTTGAGGGAGGAGAGATAGGCGTAGGCTTCGTCGGCGGAACGCATGTCCGGCTCGCTGACGATCTCAATGAGGGGTACGCCGGAACGGTTGAAGTCGAGACCGGTGCAGTTGGAGAAATGCGTGGATTTTCCGGGGTCTTCCTCCAGGTGCATGCGGGTCATGCCGATCCACTTGTCGGGCAGCGGCTCGCCGGAGAATCCCGTGCCGAAGATGTGGATGCGCCCGTTTTTGCAGATGGGCAGGTCGTACTGCGTGATCTGGTAATCCTTCACGAGGTCGGGGTAGAAATAGCTCTTGCGGTCGAATTTGCTGAACTTCGCGATCTCGCAGCCGCACATCATGCCGGCGACAACGGCTTTGCGAACGGCCTCCTTGTTCACCACGGGCAGCACGCCGGGCATGCCCATGCAGACTGGGCAGGTATCGGTGTTCGGCGGGGCGCCGTAGGAATTGGGGCAGGAACAGAACATCTTGCTTTTCGTGCGGATCTGCACGTGCGCTTCGATCCCGATCACGGGTTCATACATTGTCATGGGTTTTCTCCGAAGAAAAATGGTTATCGGGCGGCTTCCTGTCCGGTCGCACGCGGATTCATGCATATTGTTCTAATATAGCATAAAAACGAGGATTCGTCAAGGGGAAAGGCCGTCAAATCCGGGGCATAATCCCGCCCGTTCCGCCGCGGACGCGCGTTTTTGCCGAAAAAAAACAAGAAACATAGTTTCTTTTTCCGGAATTTGTGATATAGTAACTTAGCCATGTTTGCAAATCAGGAATCCGTCATGTCATACCAGATTGAAAACACCCGATTCACCGGAACGGAGGCTTTTCCACGATGAGCCGCCGCGCCATGATCATACTGCTCCTCGCAATCATCGCCGCACATGTCGGCATCCTTCTGTGGCTCCTTGCAGCCACCGACTCCAACGAAAAGCAGATCGCCGACGCACAACGTCAGCTCAAAGAGGAAAATGCCCTGCACCCAGGATTGTACGGAGGAGAAATCCCGCCGCCCATCGAACAGACGGACCAGGCCCCGTCCGGTCTGGAGCGGGAGTCATCCGGCGGGGCGTCGTCCGCACAGCAGCAACCCGGTTCTGCGGCCACAGCACAGCCCTCCGCCTCGGCTCAGCCGGAATCCGGCGGTTCCGCTGCAGTTCAGGACCCGGTCGCCGGACTGTCCACGGTCAAGGAAAAGCCCTTGCCCTCCATTCCGTCCGCGACCTACGTCCGGAAACCGAGGAAACCCGCATCCGTAAAGCTGGACTACGCCGGAGCCGCCCGCGACGACATCTCCGGACTGAGGGGCATCTCGCTCGCCACGGCGGGGATTCTGGTCGACATGGACAACAACAAGGTCCTCTGGGCGAAAAATCCGTCCAGGACCGTTCCGGTCGCATCCCTCACGAAGATCATGACCATCATGCTCGCCTACGAGATCGCCATGGACGACAGTTCGCCGTATACGCTCGAATCCCTGATCCCCGTAACAAACGATGCAATCAACACCGAAGCAAGCAAGGTCAATTTCAAAAAAGGCGAGATGTTCTCCATCCGCGAGCTCCTCGTGGCCGCCTCCGTCAGGAGCGCGAACGACGCCGCGCATCTGCTGGCCGAACATCTCGGCGGCGGCAAGGCGGACAGGTTCATCGAGGACATGAACCGCAGAGCGAAAGAAGTCGGCATGACGCATACGACGTACTTCAATGCGCACGGACTCCCCGGCAAGAGCAAGGCGCTCGACAATCAGAGCACGCCGGAGGACATTGCGCGCCTCTGCCTCAGTTTCCGCAAATACCCCTACCTCATGGAACTCGCCGCGCTCCGCACCGCGCCGTTCCGCGAAAAGGGTTCGCCGGACTATCTCCTGCTGCAGAACCACAACAATCTGCTCCCCGGCGCGAAAACCGCAGCGCCCGGAGTGAACGGGATCAAGACCGGATTCACCAACCGCGCCGGATTCTGCGTGGCGGCCTCGTGCCAGCGCAGCGGACGCAACCTGCTGGCAGTCGTAACGGGATTCCCGTCGGCCGCCGACCGTGACAACTTCGTCCGCGCACTCCTGGACTGGGGATATGCGAAAATCGGCGTCTCCAAACCGAAAGCCTCCTCGTCCGCGACGAAAACGAATTCAAAACCTGCCGCGAAGCCCCCGGCTTCCACGAAAAATACCTCAACCAAGAAAGGCCGTTGACCGCCGGACGGCTCGGCGTTCCGGCTCAACAGGCGGATACCCATGCGCAAACAAACGATTCTGGTCACAGGCGGAGGAGGTTTCATCGGCTCCCATCTCTGCGAACTGCTGCTTTCACGCGGCAACGACGTGATTTGCCTCGACAACTTCTTCACCGGATCGAAAAACAACATCCGGCATCTCCTCTCCAATCCCTCTTTCGAGCTGATCCGTCACGACGTCACCATCCCGATCGAACTTGAAGTCGACGCCATCTACAATCTCGCCTGCCCCGCCTCGCCCATCCACTACCAGCACGACCCCGTCCAGACCATCCGCACCAACATCCTCGGCGCAATGAACATGCTGGACCTCGCGCGCCGTCTCCGCATCCCGGTCCTCCAGAGCTCCACCAGCGAAATCTACGGCGATCCGCGGGAGCATCCGCAGCGCGAGACCTACTGGGGCAACGTGAACCCGATCGGCGTCCGCAGCTGCTACGACGAGGGGAAACGCTGCGCCGAAACGCTGTTCTTCGATTATCACCGCCAGTACGGGATGCCGATCAAGGTCGTCCGCATCTTCAACACCTACGGTCCGCGCATGCTCCCGAACGACGGCCGCGTCGTCAGCAACTTCATCGTGCAGGCGCTGAAGGGGAAGGACATCACCGTCTACGGCGACGGATCCCAAACGCGCAGCTTCTGCTGCGTCTCCGACCTGGTCGCCGGCCTCGAAGCCATGATGAATACGCCTGACAGCGTCATCGGTCCGGTCAACCTCGGCAACCCCGGCGAATTCACAGTCCGCGAACTCGCCGAAACCATTATACGCCTCACCGGATCGAAATCGAAGATCGTCTACAAGCCGCTCCCGCAGGACGACCCCGCCCGCCGAAAGCCCGACGTCTCGCTCGCCCGCGAGCTGCTCGGCTGGACGCCCGGAATCGCCCTTGAAGACGGACTCAGGCGGACCATCGACTATTTCCGCAATCTGGAGGACTTCTGATGTTCGACGTTTCATTCACGCTTCATGAACTGCTCCGCGCCACGGAAGGGCGTCTCGTCGGAGACAACGCGCCCGCAATGGTCGAATCGGTCTTCACGGACACCCGCGAAACCGCAAAAAACGCCCTGTTCCTCGCATTTTCCGGCGAACAGTTCAACGCCCACGACTACCTCGCGCAGGCCGTCGCGAATGGCGCGTCGCTCCTCTGCGTCGAGGAATCCAAGCTCGACAGGCTTCCGCCCGGCGTTCCGGCGATCGCGGTTCCCTCGACCGTCACAGCGTTCCAGCGCATCGCCCGGTTCCACCGGCTTCGCTTCCCGGACCTGAAAGTCATCCTGCTCTCCGGGTCCTGCGGCAAGACCAGCACGAAGGAATCCCTGCGGGCGATCTTCACGCATGCGCTGGACTCGGTCAGCGTGCTGGCGACCGAGGGCAACACAAACAACCAGATCGGACTTCCGCAGAATCTGCTCCGCCTCAACGCGCGCCACCGCGTCGCCATCCTGGAGGCGGGAACCAACCATCACGGCGAACTCGAACCGCTTTCCTTCTGCGCCATGCCCGACCTCGCGATCATCGTCTCCATCGCGAACTGCCACCTCGAATTCCTCGGCTCCCTCGAAGGAGTCGCGCAGGAAAAGTCCAAACTCTTCACGCACCTCGCGCCGACCGGTTTCGCGGTCATTCCCGCGCAATGCCCCGGACAGAGCATTCTCGCCCGCGCCGCCGCTCCGTTCCGGCGCGGCACGTTCGGATTTCAGGACTCCGACGCCGACCTCACGGCAAACTACCTGGGCGGCAATCTGCACGGCGCGAAGTTCACGCTCACGCGCGCCTCGACCGGAGAGACCGTCTCCGTGCAGTGGGGCATTCCGGGCCGCCATCAGGCGGGAAACGCCGCGGCGGCCGCGCTCGCCGCCCTCACGTTCGGCGTTCCGTTCGAAACGATCGCGGAGGGTCTATCCCGCACGACGCTCCCCGGGTTCCGCATGCGCGTCACGGAACACGGCGGCTCAACATGGATCAACGACGCATACAACGCGAATCCGGACAGCATGGCGGCCTCGCTGAACTGGCTTTCCGAATTCGCCGATCCAAAGAAACTCGCACTCGTCCTCGGCGACATGGGCGAACTCGGCGCATCGTCGGCAGAAGGGCACCGCTCCGTATGCGCCCTCGCGAAACGCCTCTTCCCCGACGCCCGTTTTGTCGTCGTCGGGCCGCACATGACCGCCGCCGCGGCGGAAGCCGGACTGAACTGCACGGCGTACCCGTCGGCGCGGGAAGCGGCGGATGCGTCCGTTCAATTCGAGGCGGGCAGCCTGGTCTTCCTGAAGGCGTCGCGCTCGACGCATCTTGAGCTTATGGAACCAACCGGAGCCTGACGCCATGCAGCAGCTGCCCCTGTCGTCGTTCGCCGAAGCGCTGAAGCCTCTTCTGGCCGCCCCGTTCGATCCGAAAGGGAATCCCGCCATCGCGTCGGTCGCGAACAATTCAGCCAGAGTCGCGCCGGGCGCGCTTTTCCTCGCAGTCAGAGGCGCGAAGACGGACGGACACAGGTTCCTCCCCGACGCAGTTCGGAAAGGCGCATCCGCGCTCGTCGTGTCGAAAGATTACGACGGCCCTTTGCCGCCCGGCATCCCCGTCCTGCACGTCACCGACTCCTATTTCGCGTGGTCGATCGTGTGCGAAACGTTCTTCCGGCGGCCCGCGGACGCGTTCCGCGTTCACACTGTCACGGGCACGAACGGCAAGACTTCGACCGCGTACTTCATGCGGCATTACCTTGAAAAAGTCAAGTCCGGCGCGAAGACCGCGCTCGTCTCGACCGTGTGCTGCGATCTCGGCGCGGGGCCGGAGCCGTCCGAACACACCACGCCGGACGCCTTCACGCTTCAGGCGATGTTCGCCGCCATGAAGGGCAACGGCATCACGGACGCCGTCATGGAGAGTTCCAGCCACGGATTGCACCAGCGCCGTTCCGGAACGCTCAAATTCGCCTCGGCCGCCTTTACGAACCTCACGGGCGACCACTTGGACTACCACGGCACGATGGAGAACTACTATCAGGCGAAGAAGGTCCTTTTCCGCGAGCTTCTCGCCGACGGAGCGCCGGCCGCCGTCAACACCGACGATCCCGCGGGCGCGCGACTCGCCTCCGAGCTGAAAAAAGAACGTTCCGCGGTCCGCATCCTGGACATTTCCTTCGCAGGGCGCCCCGGCGTCTTCTGTTCCCTGCGAAAACTCGCCCTCGCTCCGGCGTTCTCCGACCTCGAATTCACGCTTGACGGCCGCACCGCGTTCCTGCGCCTTCCTTTGCCCGGCGCGTTCAACGCCGCGAACTGCCTGACCGCGCTCTGCATGGCATACGGGTCCGGGCTGCCGTTCGACGGTCTGCTGGAAGCATCGGCGGACATGCCGCATGTTCCGGGCCGGCTCCAGTCTGTGCCGCTGGCCTGCGGCGCGACCGGATTTGTGGATTATGCCCATACGGACGATGCGCTGGAACGGGTTTTAAGCAGCCTGCGGGCCGTTTTGACGGCAGGGGGGCGTCTGATTGCGGTTTTCGGATGCGGCGGCGACAGGGACCGCTCCAAACGCCCCAGAATGGGCGCGGCGGCTCGGCTCTCCGATCTCGCCGTCCTGACCAGCGACAACCCGCGTTCCGAAGAACCGATGGACATCATCCGCGAAATCGAATCCGGCATTCCGCCCGGAACGCATTATCTCGTGGAACCCGACCGCGCGAAAGCCATCGGGCGCGCCGTGCAGGAGGCGCGTCCGGGCGACATCCTGCTGGTGGCGGGCAAAGGGCACGAGACCTGGCAGGAGACTCGCGACGGCAAACATCACTTTTCGGACATCGAAATTCTGAATCGTTTTCGCGCCTGACTCTTGAAAACATCCGTTTTCCGGTGTAAATTAATCATTCCCCCCTTTTTGCAATTCATCCGGCGATCCGTCCGCAGATGTGGACTAAGCCTATTCCGCGACACATTTCCTATCATGACTATGAACGACCACGACAAACGCCTTCTCCGCTACCTCATCGTCTTCATGGCCGTCTGGCTTGTTCTTCTGACCGCCATCCCCTCGTTTTTCTACACGGTTCTCCCGCTCGACACGATCGAGACCGTCATGTGGAGCCATCCGTTCTCCATGGGCAATGCGAAGCATCCGCCCCTCGCCGCATGGCTGGCGGGCATATTCACGCTCGTCTTCGCGCACACGGATTTCGCGATGTATCTGCTGAGCCAGCTGATGCTTGTCATCGGATTCGTTTACGTCTACCGCCTGGGGAAAGAATTTTTCAGCACGGAAAAGGCTGTGTTTTCCGTCATTCTCCTGAGCACGATCATCTTTTACTCGTTCGACTCGGCCAAGTTCAATGTCAACCTCCCGCACATGGCGCTGTGGCCCATGATGACGTTCTACTGTTACCGCGCCGTGAAAAACGACCGGCCGGCCGACTGGATCCTGTTCGGCGTCGCATCCGCGCTTTCCGTGCTCAGCAAATTCTTCGGATTCGCGCTCCTGCTCGCGCTGTTCCTGTTCATTCTGACCGGACGGGAAACGCGGAAATACTTTCTGCGCCCGGGGCCGTATCTGGCGTTTGCGGTCTTTCTGATCGCGCTCACGCCCTACATCGTCTGGCTGGTCAAGAACGATTTCCCGCCGTTCACGTATATCGCGGACCGCGTTTCCGAGGAAAGGCTGAATCCTGTCCTGAACTTTTTCCGGATTTTGGGCGAATCGCTGTATCCGCTGGGAATGCCGCTGCTTCTGCTGTGGCTGACAATGGACCGCCCTGTTCAATCCCTGCTCGCTTTCCGTCCGCGCGCCCTGCACCCGTCCGATCCCGTCGCCGCGCGGCTGGCCGTCTGCGTCCAGTTCACGCCGATCGCGCTGCTGACCCTGATGGCGGGCACGGGCATGATGATCGATTCCATGTGGGAGTATCCGGTCTACTTCATCACAGGATTCTTCCTGATGGCGTTCTGGAAGGACGACGTTTCACCGCGCGAGTTCAAAAAGCTTTTCTGCGTCCTCATCATCCTCTTCGTCTCGGTGCAACTGACCGATGTCTTCTACTGGTTTACGAAGACCCGGAACCGCGGGCATTTTGTGGCGCGCGAGTTCGCCGCCTCGGCGCAGAAATTCTACCGGAAACGGACCGGTCGCGACATTCCGCTCGTGTTCGGCGACATGTGGTATGCCGGATGCGTCATGCAGTACCTTCCCGAACACCCGTTCGCCGGCTCGTTCGAGGATCCCTACGACGAATTCAGGTTCCGTTCGGTCCTGGACAACGAGGGAGCGCTCGGCGTTTTTCTCCACGAACAAGACGCCGAAACGCTGGCGGACGCGCTTCACGTGGACGCCGACATGATCAGGCAAAACGCAAAATATCTTCTTTTCAACTACAAAGCCCCCTTCGGGAAAACCAAAACAAGCCAGATATTCGTCGTGGTCATTCCGCCCCGGAAAACGCTTCGGAATCCTCAGGGAACAGAATCCGGGAGTGAATGAACAAGCTCCTCATGTCGGCGCGCACGCTTCGTGCGCGAGGCGCAATGGGCTTGATTTAATCAGACTGCAAACCGGGAGGAATCGCGCCGGAACAAAGCCCGGACGGGCGTTTCCGTGTTCAAATCGACAGCCGGAACAAGGGCCCGTCACATTTGCTGTCCGGCCGCAAACGGAGATTCAGGGAAACGCCGTTCGGAACGACGGGATGCGCCGCATCGCGGACGCGGCGTTTCACAACTCGAAAAACCATTGAAAATGCGCCATATTTCCCCAAAAAACGGTTTTTTTTAAAGAAAATCGCTTTTTTTTTTGATTTTCCACTTGACAATGCTCAAATGAGGGGGTATATTTGGCTAACCCTTAACCTGGAGGAGTGTCCATGAAACACAATTTCTACGACGTCAAGATGAAGAAGAAAGTCTCCGCCGAAGTCACCAAAGCGGTCAAATTCGGCAAAGGCACCCGCACCCGCTACGCCTTCAAGGCCGTGACGAAAGATGGTCGCTCTCTGACCGCCTTCGTCAAGAAGGAAGACTGGGACAAGTTCAAAGCCTGATCCTCTGTTTCCTTTTTGCGGGACGCCCTGGCAACAGGGCGTCTTTTTTTTGTGTCTTTTCACAGGACTTTCCGACGCCGGTCGCCGCGAGCCGCGGTCTCCGACTGCCGGATTGCCCGCTATCCCCGGCGCGCGCACGTTTTTTTCCAAAAAAAAGACGCGCCGCTATTGATTTAAGCCAAGTTTGTGGTATATTGCTGTTTGAATTCTTTTTTGCGAACCCTCTTCGGAAAGGCTCAACCATGACCAGATTCCTCTCTTCCGTTCTTTTTGCTTTCGTTTTCTGCGCCATGCTCCCCGCATGCAGGCTCTCCGAAGCGGAAATCGACGAGATGCTCGGGCTGAACGATCCGGGCGAACCCGCCAACCTCACGGTCGAACAGCTCATCAAGCACATGGAGGCGGCGACCGACCCGGAGGGCAACTTCAAGAACGCCAAATCCTATGTCCTGCGCCAGGTGATCATCGAGGAGACCCAGGTGGACGCCGACGACAGCCCGTTCACGCAGCGCATGAAGACATCCGTCGACCAGTACGAATCCGAGATCAAGTTCCGCAAGCCCGACTTCGAGCGCCAGGTCTCCTACCGCAACGGCGAGGCGTTCAACATTCTGCTGTTCAAAGGCGGTCGCGCCTGGACGATCGACCCCAAGAAGAACAAGGCGACGGAGATCACCGGACACCAGCTCCGCCTGTTCCACGTCTTCAACTCGTTCTCGCATCCGAACAACAACCTTGAGGACGTGTTCAGCGACATTGAAATATCCACCGTCTATCTCAAGGGCGCACGCCACTACCGCGTGGTCTGCCGCGTCGACGACCTCGAGATCGCCCCGTATGTGATGTATGTCAACGCCGACACGTTCATCACCACGAAAATGGAAACGATCCTGTACACCGACGACGGGCAGGAATTCCTTTACGTCGCCCTGCCCGACCGATTCGAGAAGCGCAGCGGCGTCCTGATGCCGACCATCACCAAGACGACCATCGGAGAAGACCGCCATGAGGTCATCCTTCTGCGCGAGTTCGAACTCAATGTCACGTTCAGCGACGACGTGTTCCAGGTTCCTGAAGGCAAGATCAAGATCGGACGCAAGAGCATCGAAGACTGAAGTCCGCGGGCCGGCATGAATCGCAAACCGGATACCGGGCGAAACTTAAAGACTCTTCTGGTCTCTTTCTGCATCCTGTTCCTCGCGGCGGCAGTCGCCGTATCCGCGGTGTTCTATAGCCTTTTCAAGAGACTCAATGCGGAAGACCGCATGATCCACGCGGTCCGGTTCATCGGTTTGGCGCAATCGGACGAATTCTATGAAGAGATCTATCATCGTTCCGACGGCTATATTCAGTCATCTGAACTGAAATCAGGGTTCCCGCTCCCGGACGCCGCGGACGGTTCATCCATACCCGGAAGCTTCAACGGCCATGTCGGCAGGGCGGAACACTACCGGCCTTATGCCGGACGAGTCTACGTCAAAAAAGAAGGAGAATGGCTCTGCGTCGCGGTCATCACCGCGCCGAAATGGACCTTCCTTCATCCCGGCCAGGGCTATTATGCCGAACGCTTTCACATGTTTGAATACGAGAATCCCGAGCCGGGCAAGACAGTATCCACCGGCCGCATGGAAAAATGGAAGATCAACACCGCGGACATGCTCGAAAACGGCATTCCGTTTCACCCACTTCACGCGTCAAACCAGCCTTAAACAGGAAACGAATCCGCCTCGAAACAAATCCGCCGTCACGAGCGGCGGACGAGCTTGTAGTTCTGGAGCATGAAGAGCGGGTCGTAGGACTTTTTCGCCTGGCGGAGCCCGGGGATGCCGAGGTCCTGTTCGCGGTTGAGCAGGCGGGCGCGCCCCTGAAGCGCGGCGGCGGTGCTGTGCGTGATGCACTGCGATGCGCCCTTGTACTCGTAGCGGGTCTTCTCGAAGTGAACGGTCCACAGGTCGGGCGAGACCGGGCTGTAGACGGCGAACGAAACGACGCGTCCTCCGGCGCGGAGTACAAGCCCCTCGACGGGCAATTCTTCGAAATGCTCCGCAAGCATCCCGATCGCGGCGTCCTCCTGCGCAGCCTCGACGGAAACGGGCTGTTCCTGCGCCGCAAGCCAATCGCGCTGAACGGCAAGAGCCTCGTCGAGATTCGCGCGGGAAAGCGGCTCCAGCGCGGCGTCCGGGTAATCCTCGCGGAACTGCGCAATCAGGTTGCGTTTCTTCGCCAGCAGACGTCCGTGCAGGCCGACGAGCGCGTCCACGCAGTAAACGTACTCGTCGTAGCGTTCATCCATGCGTTCGGCGGAAAACTTCGTTCCGACGTCGGGGTGCGTCTTCAGGTACTCCTGATCCACATGGTCGAACGAGCCGCCGTAGCCCGCCCGGATCAGGCGGTCGGAAACGGCCAGAAGCTCGTCCGGGTCCGGGCCGCGCGCGCCGCCCGGCGCGAACATCAGGATGTCCTCGGTCTCGAGCAGAAGATAGAGGTGGGAGCCGATGAAGCGCCAGTCCGGACGGTAGGTCCCGCTCCACAGGAAGAGGTTGGCGAACGCGAATTCGCAGCTCTGGCGGCCGGACGCGAGCAGGAAGGGTTCGAGGACCGCGCGGTCTTCGAGCGCGAGACGGCGGAAGCCCTCGGGCGGGCGGAGTTCGTGCGGGTCGCTCATGATTTGTCGCCTCCGAACCGGAACGGCGTATGGCCGTCCATGGGGGCGGCTCCGGCGGCGCGGTAGAACTCCTCCGTACCGGGCACGCCAATGCAGACGATCCAGTCTACGCCGCACGACGCGAGGTGGTCTGCCAGGCGTTTCACGATCTCGCGGCCGACGCCCCGCGAACGGTGCGCAGGATCGACCACAACGTCCAGGATGTAGGCGTCGCTGACGCCGTCGGACAGCGCGCGCGCCATGCCGATCAAACGCCCGGCGAAGTCGAACGCCGCGGAGACGGCGAACGAATTCGCGATCATGGCGTCGAGTTCCGGGGCGGGATCGGACATGCCGAACCAGCCCGCGGCGCGGTAGAGCGCGAGCGCGTCCGCGCGCGGGAGGTCCTTCGTGATCGAATAGCGGAACCGATCGAGCCTGTCCGTTTCCATAACGCCCCGAAGGAATGATTACATATTGTCCGCGATGACGCGGGCGAACTCGGAGCAGCGGAGTTCGGTCGCGCCCTCCATCTGGCGCGCGAAATCGTAGGTGACGTGTTTGGAGGCGATGGCGCGTTCGATGCCGCGGATCACGAGGTCGGCGGCCTCGGTCCAGCCGATGTGGCGGAGGAGCATTTCGCCGGAGAGCGCGAGCGAGCAGGGATTGACCTTGTCGAGTCCTTTGTACTTGGGCGCGGTTCCGTGCGTGGCCTCGAAGATGGCCTTGCCGCCGACGTAGTTGATGTTCGCGCCGGGCGCGATGCCGATGCCGCCGACGCTGGCCGCCAGCGCGTCCGACACATAGTCGCCGTTCAGGTTCATGGTGGCGATCACGTCGTATTCGGCGGGCCGGGTCAGGATCTGCTGCAGGAACGCGTCGCAGATGCAGTCCTTGATGAGTATCTTGCCCTCGGGAACGGCGCCGTTGCATTCTTCCCATGTGACGGTCTGCTCCGGGAACTCGCGCTTCGCGAGCGCATAGCCCCAGTCGCGGAAGCCGCCCTCGGTGAACTTCATGATGTTGCCCTTGTGGACGAACGTGACGCTCTTGCGGCGGTTGTCGATGGCGTAGCGGATGGCGGCGCGGATGAGGCGCTCGGAGCCTTCCTTCGAAACCGGCTTGATGCCGATGGCGGACGTTTCCGGGAAGCGGATCTTGGCAACGCCCATTTCATTACGCAGGAACGCGATGACTTTCTGCACCTCGGGCGTGCCGGAGGCCCATTCGATGCCCGCGTAGATATCCTCGGTGTTCTCGCGGAAGACGACCATGTCGGTGAGCTCGGGGCGCTTGACCGGGGACGGAACGCCCTGGAAATAGCGGACCGGGCGGAGGCAGACGTAGAGGTCGAGCTTCTGGCGGAGCGTCACGTTGAGCGAGCGGATGCCTTTTCCGACGGGGGTCGTGAGCGGGCCTTTGATGGCGATGCGGTGTTCGGAGATGGCTTCGAGCGTCTCGTCGGGGAGCCAGACGCCTTCGCCGTAGATTTCGCAGGATTTCTCGCCGGCGTAGACTTCCATCCAGGCGATCCTGCGCTTGCCGCCGTAGGCTTTCGCGATGGCGGTGTTCCAGATATGCATGGAGGCCGCCGTGATGTCGGGGCCGATGCCGTCGCCTTCGATGAACGGGATGATCGGCTGATCGGGAACGATGAGGCTGCCGTCGGGATTCGCAGTGATGCGGTCGCCGTCGACCGGACGGATTTTCTGATAGCTCATGAATGGTCCTTTACGAGGTTGAGAAATGAAACGGATTCCGAAACGAGGATGGGGTCGATCCCCACGGCGTAGACGCGGACCGCGAGGTCGTAGAGCGCGGGTTCGCCGTCGGGGCGGACCGTGCGCGGGTTCACGATGCGCATCTGCTTCAGTTCGAGGGTGTTTTTTCCGGCCTTGACCGGATGGCGGACGCCCTCGATCATGGTCATGCCGTCGATGTGCTGTTCGACAATGATGGTGGAGCCGCAGTCGCACTCAAGTTCAAGCGTCTGGTCGATGACAACCTGCTTTTTGTCCGGCTGCCAGACAGTCTTGTTCACGAGCTTTCCGATTTTGAGGTCGATCGGCATGTGCGGCTCCCTGCTGCGCCCGGTTCACTTCAGTCCGAGCACGTCCTGCATGTCGTAGTATCCGGCGGAGGCGTCCGCGAGCCACTTGGCGGCGCGGAGCGCGCCCTTGGCGAAGGTCATGCGGCTGGACGCGCGGTGCGTCAGTTCGATGCGTTCGCCGTCGCCCGCGAAGAGCACGGTGTGGTCGCCCACGATGTCGCCGCCGCGCACGGCGTGGATGCCGATTTCGCGGCGGGTGCGTGCGCCGACGACGCCCTGACGTCCGTAGACGAGGTCGTCCTGCGTGCGGTCCGCGGCTTCGCAGAGGACCTCCGCCAGGCGGACGGCGGTGCCGCTCGGGGCGTCCTTCTTCTGGTTGTGGTGCGCCTCGATGATCTCCATGTCGAAGTCGTCGGCGAGGAGCGAGGCGGTCTTGCCTGAGAGGAAGAAAAGGAGGTTCACCCCTACGCTGTAGTTGAACGTCTGGACGATGCGCGCGCCGTTCGCGGAAAGTTCGCGGAGGGCGGCCTTGTCGGCGTCGGTGAGCGCAGTGGTGCCGATCACGATGGAGAGCCCGGCCTTCGCGGCGGCGCGGGCGTTCTCCAGCACGTTTCCGGTGCTGAAGTCTATGATTGCGTCGGCGTTCGCGAGCATTTCACCCGTGAGCGAGGCGGAGATCGGCACGGCGAGCGCGGCGACTCCGGCGACGGTTCCGGCGTCCTGCCCGATGACCGGGCTGGCGGGATATTCGGTGGCTCCTGCGAGCTGGAATTCAGGGTTGGCGGCGATGGCGGCGACGAGGGCCTTGCCCATGCGCCCGGCGGAACCTGTGATGATGGTGCGGATCATGCGGAAACCTCCTCAGATGCCTTCGAGCGTGGATTTGTATGCGGCGATGAGATCGGCGAGCGTGGCGGACGCGACGACTTTTCCGCCGCGCGTGAACGTCAGTTCCTGCTTCTCCGTGGTCGCGCCGACGCGGGCGAACACATGTCCGGCGAGCATCTTTTCCAGATCGGCGCAGCGGTCGGGGCGGCAGGTCAGGATGAAACGGGAGTTCGACTCGGAGAAGAGCGCCTCGGCGTCGTTCAGGTTTTCGATGCCGGGGAGCTTGTCAAGGTCGATCGTCATGCCGAGACGGCCGCCGATGGCGGACTTGGCCGCGGCGATGGCGAGGCCGCCGAGCGCGGGGGAGATGATCGAGGACGGGATGTCCGCCTTGATGACTTCGGCGAGCGCGTGGTAGAGCGCGGACGCCTTCGGGATGTCGACCTTCGGAACGTTGTTGCCGACGGCGTCGAGCATGGCATAGTATTCGCTGCCGCCGAGTTCCGGCCTGGTCTCGCCGAGCACGTACACGGCGTCGCCCGCGAACTTGGCGTCCAGGGAGACCGCGTGCGACACGTCGTCGATGCGGGCAATGGTGCTGAAGAGGACGGTGGGCGGGATGGATATCTTGCGGCCGCCGCGCGTGCTGTCGTTCTTCATGCTGTCCTTGCCGGAGATGCAGGGAACCTTGAACGCCTTGGTGCAGTCGTAGAGGGCCATGTTCGCGCGAACGAGCTGCGCGAGCTTGTATTCGCCGTCCGGGGTCTTCTCGCTCTGCACGGGATCGGGCCAGCAGAAGTTGTCGAGGCCGGCGATGTGGTCGGGATCGGCGCCGGCGGCGACGGAACGCCGCACGGCGAGGTCGATGATGGAGGCCATCATGTGGTAGGTGTCGATGTCGCTGTAGCGCGGGAGGATGCCCGCGGACAGCACGATGCCCTCCTTCGCGAGGGGTTCGGCGAGCGTGACGGTGGCGTCGGAAGCGACGTCGCGGCAGACGCCCGTAAACGGCTTGATGATGCTGAGGCCCTTCACTTCGTGGTCGTACTGACGCGCCTTGTATTCGTCGGAGCAGATGTTCAAGCGTCCGATGAGCTTCACAAGGTCGGCGGAGAGGTCGCGTCCGGAGATGACCGGCTCGTCGAAGACCGGGGGCTTCCATTCGGCCTTCAGGTGGAGTTTCGGCAGCCCCTCGTGCATGAACTTGATGTCGATGTCGGCCACCACGCGGTCGCCGTAGGTGATGTGGAACTTGCCGGAGTGGTTGAAGCGTCCGAGGACGGTGGCCTCCACGTCGCGGGCCGCGGCAAGCGTCAGGAATTCGTCGAGGCGTTCCGGCGCGACGGCGAAGCTCATGCGCTCCTGCGCCTCGGAAACGAGGATTTCCCACGGCTGGAGGCCGGAGTATTTGAGCGGGGCCTTGGCGAGGTCCATGTCGCAGCCGCCGCAGACGTCGGCCATTTCGCCGACGCTGGAGGAGAGGCCGCCCGCGCCGTTGTCGGTGACGAAACGGTAGAGGAGGCGTTCGCGCGCCTCATGGATGAAGTCGCTCATGCGCTTCTGGGTGATCGGGTCGCCGATCTGGACCGCCTGCACGGGGCTGTCCTTATGGAGCTCTTCGCTGGAGAACGTGGCTCCGTGGATGCCGTCCTTGCCGATGCGTCCGCCGGTCATCACGATGTAGTCGCCGGACTCGATGAACTTCTCCCAGCCGTTGCGGTCGCCGACCTTGCGCGGGAGCGTGCCGACAGTGCCGCAGTAGACGAGCGGCTTTCCGATGTAGCGGTCGTCGAAGTATTCCCAGCCGACCGCGTACGGGATGCCGCTCTGGTTGCCGCCGTCGATCACGCCCTTGTGGACGCCGTCGCGGAGGCGGCGCGGATGAAGGAGACCTTCGGGAACGTTGACCGGGTCGGTGAACGGCGAACCGAGGCAGTAACCCCAGACGTTCAGCAGCAGATCGGCGCCCTGCCCGGTTCCGAGCGGGTCGCGGTTCACGCCGACGATGCCGGTCATGGCTCCGCCGTAGGGATCGAGCGCGGACGGGCTGTTGTGGGTCTCGGCCTTGTAGACAAGGTCGAACCGGTCGTTGAAGCGGATTACGCCTGCGTTGTCGGTGAAGACGGAGACGAGCCACGGCACCTCGGACTGAAGTTCCTTCGTGCTTTTCTTGATGTAGCTTTTGTAGAGAGAGGAGATAGTGATCGTCTTGCCGTCCGGGGTCGTGTAGTCGATGTCGGCGGCGAAGATCTTGTGCTTGCAGTGTTCGCTCCAGGTCTGGGCGAGGACTTCCATTTCCACGTCGGTCGGCTTGCGTCCGAGCTGGCGGAAATAGCCCTGAATGGACTTCATTTCCTCAAGGCTCAGGGCGAGCGTGCCCTTGTGGGACAGCTCCATGAGCTTTTCGTCGGAGACCTCCAGGTCGTAATCGCGGACAATGACCTCGCCGAGCCCCTTGATGACGGGCTTGTTCAGCGGAATCGAGGCGTTCACGAGCTCGTCGCGGGAGAAAACGTCGACCGATTCGATCAGGACGTTGGCGAGCAGGCCGGTGGCGATGCGCTGCGCCTGTTCGCGGGTCATTTCGGGGGAATCGACCAGATATTCGATCGAACTGAAAACCTGTTCCTCGCGGGAGAGCTTGCGGCCGATGATGTCGCCGATGGCTTCCCACGCCGTGCGGGCCACGTTGTCCGTCACGCCCGGCTTGAATCCGACGCGGATCAGCCAGGTGTAGTTCAGTTCGGCGGACGGAGTTTCGCCCACGATGCCGCTGCGGGTGACAGGGTCGGCCAGTTCGTGCGCGACCTTCGCAGCTTCCTCCGGCGTGATGTCCGCGGAGACGGTGTAGACGGAACGTGTGCGGATGCCGCTGACGGGCGGCAAACCCGGAAGGGCGGAAAGGCGGCGGACGACGCCCTGGCCGCGGGCGTCCTGCCACTGCGGCTTCACCGACATTTCAATGCGATAGTCCATGAGCTTATCCTTGCTTGAAGGGGTTATTTAAAAAATTAATGTAAGAAAAAATATACTTCCGGAAGCCCGATTTTTCAAGCCGGAGCCGTGAATCACGACTTCTTTTTTCGGGCATTCGCGCGGACCGTGCGGAAAAACGCCTGGAACATCTCCCTGCACTCCTCCTCCATGAGCCCGGCAGTCACTTCGACGTTGTGGAGCATGCCGGGGAATCCGGTCACGTTCAGGGCGGTTCCGGCCGCGCCGCAGCGCGGATCGCGCATGCCGAAGATCACGCGGCGGATACGCGAGTTCACCATGGCTCCGGCGCACATGGCGCACGGCTCCTTAGTCACGTAGATGTCGATGCCGTCCAGCCGCCAGTCGCCGACGACCTGCGGGAGCGACGCGATCAGCATGAGTTCGGCGTGGGCGGTCGCGTCCTTCAGAAGTTCCACCTGATTCCACGAACGCGCGATGATGAGACCGTCTTTCACGGCCACGGCTCCGACCGGAACTTCGCCCGCGTCGGCGGCCTGCTGCGCGCATTTGAGCGCGGCCCGCATATAGTAATCGTCCCCAAGCAATGGTTTCAGACCGCCGTCGTCCTCCCCTTCGAACGGACTGCCGGACAGACCGTCGTCGTCCTGAAATGCAAATCCGTCCGGGCCGGACGGGCGGGGAAACAGGATATCGGAGTCGTCACTTGACATGGACGGCGTCCTCTCGGAATTCGTTCAGGGCGTCCTCGCCGTGGATGGAGCGCATCAGCTTCACGTTCTCCTCGTAGAAGACCTGCGGGTCGGGCTGCTGCACCACCTCGCCGTTCGACTCGTCCATCAGCGTCTTGCGCTTGGCCGGGTCGGACAGATAGTGGTCGAGGTAGCGAACGAGCGTGCGAGGCGAAAGTTCCTCGAACTGCTTCTGCCCGAACTCGCTCACATAGTCGGACGCGATCACGGCGACGAGGTTCTTCGAGGGAGCCTTCATGCCCTTCGCAGAAAGGAAGTCCAGGATCATCTCCTGGCAGCGGATCTCGTCGAACATCGGGAATTCGCACCCGCGTCCGCGGCTGGAAATGTTCGCCGGAAACCGCTGGTTCGAGGCGATCGTGACCGTGATGTTTTCCGGCAGGGAGAACGTGCCGCCGATGTTCGTGCGGAAATAATACCAGTCGGTCTTGACCGCGTCGATGTCGTCGAAGAACAGCATGAACTTGTGTTCGGTCCAGGGCGCGAGTTCGGCGATCAGCGATTCCAGTCCGGAGGTCAGGTCGCCCGGCTGCGGGATGATCAGCGTGATGTTCGGGAAGGACAGGCTGTAGGCGATGCTCATCTGCGTCTTGCCGAGGCCCGGCAGACTCGAAATGAGCAGCGGCAGGTTGTTCCGCCCCTCGGAAAACGCCCGGAAATGCTCCTGGAACATCCGGCGCACGGACGCATAGCCGTAGAATTCGTCCGCGGACCGGATCGAGGGAAGCGTGAGCGGCGTAAACGCGCCGTTCTGATGCCGGAAGACGCGGCCGTGGGCGAAGGGGTCGTCCGAGGACATGCGCGCCACCTCCAGCGCGACCGCGCCGGGTTTCATCCGCAGGAACGCGCTCTGCGCCGCATCGAGTTTGAGCGCGGACGGACGAAGCCGGGAGACCGCGCCTTCGGGCGCTTCGCCGGAACGGTCCGCAAGCAGCGCGCAGTACGCGGGAATCAGGTCTTTCAGGAACTCCGCCAGGCGCACTGCGTGACGGTAGAAAAACGCGGCGTCGGAGTCGGATTCGTACGTCGCGGGCGTCGCTCCGTGCGGCGTCAGCGCGGCGAGGCGTTCGAACAGCATTTTGTCCAGCAGACGGCTGAACGGGAATCCGGTGCAGACGGCGGCAAGCAGGTTCAGCGCGTCGACGGGATCGGGCGCTCCGGCGCCGGGAGGCGCGAAAAGATTCGCGGAAGCAGCGCCGCCCAAATCAAAAGCAATCGCGGAAAGCGCGACGCCGAGGCGGTCCGCAAACGATCCGGGTGCGGGAGATTCCCCCGTGAAAAACGCATGGAACGACGCTTCCGCGGCATGGCACGCCGTCAGAAGTCCGGCCGGTTCGGCATTCATGTCCGCACGCCTCCTTCCTGTTCAAAACAAATGCGGGGGCGGCCGGCGGTTCGGCCGCCTCGCATCGGCGCCCGTCCGGCTTACGCCAGAGGGGCTGTGAAATCTTTCTGCTTGCGCGCCAGTTCGAACGCGCGGCCGGCGCGGAAGATGCGCTTCTCTTCCATGGCCGGGGCGATGAGCTGGATTCCGACGGGCAGTCCGGTTCCGGGGTCGAGCGCGGCGGGCACGCTCAGTCCGCAGTCGCCGGAGAGGTTCAGCGCTGTGGTGAAGACGTCGGAGAGGTACATCTGCAGCGGGTCGGTCTTCGCGCCGAAGTGGAACGCGGGCGCGGGCGTAACCGGGGTCAGCAGGAAATCGCAAAGCTTGTAGGCTTCCTGGAAGTCGCGGCGGAGCAGCGTGCGGACCTTCTGCGCGCGAAGATAATAGGCGTCGTAGTAGCCGCTGCTGAGCACATAGGTGCCGAGCATGATGCGGCGGAGCACCTCGTTGCCGAACCCTTCGCCTCGTGATTTCTCGTAGGTCGAATTGATGTCGGTCGCGTTCGGGCTGCGGTAGCCGTAGCGGATGCCGTCGAACCGCGCCAGGTTCGCGCTCGCCTCGGCCGTGGCGATGATGTAGTAGCACGCCATGGCGTAATTCGTGTGCGGCAGCGAGACGTCGGCAAACGTCGCGCCGAGGGAACGGAACACCTCGATGGATTCGTTCATGACCGCCTTGACGGCGGGGTCCATTCCTTCGAGTTCATAGTATTCCTTCGGGAGACCGATCTTCACGCCGTCGAGGCGCGGATTCGCTTCAAACGCCTCCAGGTCGGCGGCGAAGCTCTCCGGCCGCTGCGGCAGGCTCGTCGAATCCTTTTCGTCGTGCCCGGCGATCAGGTCGAGGATCGCAGCGGCGTCCCACACGGTGCGGGACAGCGGGCCGATTTGGTCCAGCGAGGAGGCGAACGCCACGAGGCCGTTGCGGGAGACGCGTCCGTAGGTCGGTTTCAGGCCGACCACGCCGCAGAAGGCCGCGGGCTGGCGGATGGATCCGCCCGTGTCGGATCCGAGCGCGGCGACCGTTTCAAGCGCGGCGACCGACGCGGCGGAACCGCCCGAGGAACCGCCCGGCACGCAGTCGAGGTTCCACGGGTTCGCAGTGCGCTGATACGCGCTGTTCTCGCAGGAGGAGCCCATGGCGAACTCGTCCATATTGGCGCGTCCGAGCAGGACGCATCCGGCGGCTTTCAGCTTGCCGGTCACGAAGGAATCGTACGGGGAGACGAATCCCTTCAGAATCTTCGAGGCGCAGGAACACTGCTCGCCCTTCGTGCAGATGTTGTCTTTCAGCGTGATCGGGATGCCGTCGAACTCGCCCAGCGGAACGCCGGCGGCTCGGCGGGCGTCGGAAGCGGCGGCCTGCGCCAGCGCGGATTCCGGATTCACGGCGAGGAGCGCGCGCACTTTCGGTTCGACCGCCTGAATGCGTTCGAGGAAGGCCGTGCAGAGCGCGACGGAGGTGGCGCGTCCGTCGCGGAGCGCGGCGGCGGCATCGCGGAGGGACAGGGAAATGAGTTCGGCGTTCGACATCATGCGATGCCCTCCCCGGGAAGGACCTGCGGAACCTTCACGAGTTCGCCTTCGATCAGGTCGGGCGCATTGGCGAGCATGGCCTCGCGCGGGAAAGGATCGGAGGGCACGTCGTCGCGGAGCACGTTGGTGCGCGCGACGGCGTGGGCGGTCGGCTCGATGCCGGAGACGTCGAGTTCGGCGAGCATTTCGACATAGCCGACGATCTGCTCCATTTCGGACTGCAGACGCGGGATCATGTCCTGAGGCAGGCTCAGGCGCGCCAGAGAGGCGACCTGGGCCACGTCGATTTTGGTTCCCTGTTCGGCCATGTTGGAAGCCTTTCCTGTCCCATGTTCAAATTACTGATGCTCGAGCTTGATCGTTTCGGTCTTGGCGTCGCAGACGACGGACGGGCCGAAATACTGGATCGGGCCGGGATAGACGAACGAGGTGTTCACGGCCCATTCGTCGCGGTTGGCGGCGAAGAACTTGAACGGAGCGTCGTCGAGTTCGACCAGCGCCTTCTTGATGACCGGCTTGTCCGCGCCGTGGCGGTGTTCGACGTTCATCATGGCGGTCAGCGGCACGGCGCCCGCGGTCCACGCTTCGGCGGACTGGGCGAGGTTGCCGACGTAGGACATGTAGGCGGTCGCGCCGGATCCGATGATGGCGGCGGCGTTGTAGCCGAGGCTGTAGCAGTAATCGGCGTCGAAGTTGGACGGCGCGGCGCAACGGCCTTCATAGCCGAAGAAGTGGGTCTGGCTGGAGAACTTGCCGACGTACTTGCCGTCCGCCTTCATGGCGGCGAGACGCTGCTTCACGAGCTGCGCGAGGAGCTTTTCGGTCTCGATGAGGGAAACCTGCACGTTGCCGTGCGGGTCGCGGTCCATGGAAAGCTGAAGCTGGATGGCGGTCGGAAGCTGGGCGTAGACGTTCGCGCTGGCGGCGGAGAGCTTGCCGGAGATGTAGGCGATCTTGTCTTCGGGCTTCGCGATGGCGTTGAATTCGTCGGCGTTCGCGGCGAGTACGTCGTTGAGTTCGCCGATCAGGACCTTCATCTCGGGGATGAACTCGATGAGCCCTTCCGGCACCAGCACGACGCCGAAGTTCTCCTTGTTTTCCGCGCGCTTCGCGACGATCTTCGCGAGGTCGTCGACGATGCCGGAGAGCGTCTGCTTCTTCGCGGCGACTTCCTCGGAGATGATCGCGGCGTTCACATGGGTCTTCAGGGCGCACTCGAGCGTGATGTGGGAGGCGGAACGGCCCATGAGCTTGATGAAGTGCCAATACTTCTTGGCGGAGTTGGCGTCGCGGGAGATGTTGCCGATGAGTTCGCTGTAGACCTTGCTGGCGGTGTCGAATCCGAAGGACGTCTCAATGAACTTGTTCTTCAGGTCGCCGTCGATGGTCTTCGGGCAGCCGATGACCTGAATCGGGATATTTTTCGCCTTGTAGTACTCGGCGAGCAGGCAGGCGTTGGTGTTCGAGTCGTCGCCGCCGATGATCACGAGAGCGGAGATTCCGAGCGCCTTGCAGTTCACCGCGCCCTTGTCGAACTGTTCGACCTGTTCGAGCTTGGTGCGGCCGGAGCCGATCATGTCGAATCCGCCGGTGTTGCGGTATTCGTTCATGAACTCGTCGGTGATCTCGACGTAGTCATTGTCCACGAGCCCGCTCGGGCCGCCCTTGAAGCCGAACATGCGCGAGGCCTTGTTCAGCGACTTGATGCCGTCGTAGATGCCGGCGATGACGTTGTGGCCGCCGGGGGCCTGGCCGCCGGAGAGGATGACCGCCACGTTCACGGGCTTGGATTCGCCTGAAGCGCCCGCGCTGAACTTCAGGTCGGGCATGTTGCTGGTGGACGGGAAGAGGGCGGCGATCTTTTCGGCGTCGGCGAACGCGGCCAGCGGGGCGCCTTTTTCAACCTTCACGTTTGCTCCGCCGCGCAGAGCGGGGGGAAGTTTCGGGGCGTATTCGCTGCGGACCTGCTGGAGCGGGGAAATCATCTTGGACATGTTGCAATCTCCTGTTGTGGATGACGGTTGCGGTTTGGAATTTTGGACTAATCTAAATAATATAACGCTTCCCGCCCCTTTTTTCAAGCCCGGCGCCCCTCTTCCGCCCCGGAAACCGGAAAAAAGATCAGGCGCCAGAAAAACAAGTCGAAACGGATGGACATGTGATGATTCGAGCGTCCGCCGAGTGAAAAGATGCCAAACACATCCGGGAAAGGGGCAAAACTATCCATTCCCGCGCATACGCGCAAGTTTTGCGTTTTGGGAGGGGTATTTCATCACGTTGTAGTTTTTCCCGCGCATACGCGCAAGTTTCAGTTAAAACAAGTTCCTTTTATCTGAAACTTGGGATGGTTCGGCTGAACTCAATCGCTATCTTGTCCGTTTTCGTTTCATTTTAGTAGCCAAACATACTTTTTCAGCAGATTTTACCAACTTATTTGTCATCTTTACCGCGACATCCCTTTTTGAAAAACGGTTTTATGGAATCGAAAACTCCGGGAATCGCCCCTCCAAAAACCTTTCCCCGCGCATACGCGCAAGTTTCAGTTAAAATAAGTTCCTTTTACTGAAACTTGATTTGATTCCGCTGAACTCGCGGACTCGTTTGTATTGTCTTTCCCATTCCCAGCTTTTTTCTCCTTTTTCGGCTTTTTTCCCGCTTGCAATCTTTTCTCCGGCGTGATATAGTTATGACAAACGCAAAAAGGCTCCATCGTTTCCAGCCGGAATGCCCGTCCATGAAGAAGAAATGCCTCAAAATCCTGCTGTTCGCGCTGGCCGTTCCCGTGCTGATCGTCCTGCTCGTCGCCGGGCGCATCCTGATCAATTTGGAGACCGGCGCGCTCCCGCTTCCCGTCGACTACGACGACCCGGAGTCTCTTATCGACCTCGCGGACCGAACGGGCCGTTATATCTTCCGGGCGAATCCCGACAGGAACTCGCCCGCACGGCAGGCGGAGTTGAAGGAATTCCACGACATCGCGATGCTCGACGTCTCCGACGAGGAGAAGGCCCGCCTTATCCGCGAACGCTTCCCGGAGGAATCCTTCTGGACCGAGGACATGAAGGAACTGCTGCGCGCCGCCGAATCGGGCGAGTCCGAGGCGCAGTACCAGCTCGGATGTCTTTTCCTGCCGGATACGCCGTACTGGGATGACGGCGTCGACTGCGCGCGTGGGAAGTGCATGATGAAAAGCGGGTATCAGGCGTTCAAATGGTTTCACCGCGCCGCCACGCAGGGCCATGTGAAGGCGCAGAACAGACTTGCGTATCTCCTCAATGCCGGGTATTGGCCCATCGGGAAAAACAATCTCACGCTGAACCGGAAAAGCAGGGAACTGTTGAAACGGGAAAAAGCGGAATGGTCTCGAAAAGCGATCGAAAACGGGGATCCCTTTGCGCTGATCCGGCTCCGGGAGGACGATGAACTCCGGGAAACAACGGAGGAACCCGGGCGGACCCGGGAAGAGGGACTCGCCCTGTTCCGCGAAGCCGCCGGACAGGGCCATGTGAAGGCGATGCTCGTTCTGGCGGAAAAACTGTTCCGTTCCGACGAAGGCGAAGAATGGTATCGCAGGGCCGCCGAAGCCGGTTCCGTGGAGGCCATGGCGGAATATGCGGACCTCTGCGAGAAAAAGGCGCGGATCAAGGCCGAGGAGGAAAACGAGGCGGAGAAAGACGAAGAAGACGCAGATGAAGGTATTACGGAGGAAGAGGACGGAACGGACGAAACCGGGGAGGAAGAGGAGGAAATCGACAACGAGTATATGACGGAGGCGAAACTGTGGAGCCGGAAGGCATTCGACGCCGCCATGAAGCAGCTGGACGCGGGCGATGCGGAGGGGCTTCGCGATTTCATGGCGAACCGCTTCTGCCGGAACCATCTGGAGGATTATCTCGACGGAGAGGACAAGGCGTCGTTCGCGGCCCGGATCAGAGACCGGCTCTGGGAACTGCTCGAACAAAGCGGCGAACCGTTTTATGCCTCGCGTCTGGATCTGCTCTATATCGGTTTTGCCCAAATTGCCGGAGAGGAGAAAGAAACGATCCTCCGCCGGCTGCTGGATCTGGACGATATCGTTTATTCGAGTTTACTGGGGCAACAGTTTTTCTATCACGGCAATCCGCAGAACGAGGCGGAAGCCGTCCGAATGCTCCGCATCCCGGCGGGATTCGGCTACCCCGGGGCCAGAATGATTCTCGGGCGCTGCCATCTGCGCGGCGATGGCGTGCCGCAGGACAAGGAGGAAGGCGTCAAATGGCTGAGAATGGCCGCCGAAAGGGGCGATGATGATGCGATCTATTCTTTGCGCGAGATCCAGTGGAGCAGAGGTCCGCTGAACTGGCCCGAGGCGCTGGAATGGACCGTAAGGACCAGGTTGGACGATTCGCCCACGGAATACTGCCTGAAGAAGTTGAAAGAAATGTGCCGGGGCTTCCGCAATTACTGGCGGACCACCTGGGTCGATTATTACAGGAACTTGTTTTCCGATTAACCCGGCGCAACGGCCCGAACCGAAACGCGAATGCCCGCGCCAGCCGCGCCGCACAGACTGTTTTTACGGAACGGCGGCGCGCATCCGGGCGATCTCCGCCGCATAGCCGTCGAGTTCGTTCGGCGTCTCAAGTTCGACCGGGAGACCGCGCACCGGCTCCAGCGACACAAACCGCGCGAGCGCGTCGAATCCGATCTCGCCCTCGTCGAGTTTCGCGTGACGGTCCTTGTGCGATTCGAACGGCATCATGGAGTCGTTCAGATGGATCGCCTTCAGGCGGTCCAGGCCGACGACGCGGTCGAACTCCTCCAGCACGGCGTCCGGCTTGTTCACGATATCGTACCCGGCGCAGAAGACGTGGCAGGTGTCCAGGCACACGCCCAGCAGGTCGCCATACTTGGAACGCGAAATGATCTCCGCCAGTTCCTCGAAGCGCGAACCGACTTCCGAGCCTTTGCCGGACATCGTTTCCAGCAGGACCACCGGCTTCAGTTCCCGGTCCATGACCAGATCGAGCGTCTCGACGATGAGTTCGATGCCGCGTTCGATCCCCTGCCCCACATGGCTGCCGGGGTGGAAATTGTAGTAGACGCGCTCCACGGGGAACCGGTCCAGCAGTTCCAGATCGCTGCGCATGACCTCCCGCGCGAACCGCAGGGTGTTCTCCGCCGCCGCGCACGGGTTCAGCGTGTACGGGGCGTGCGCGACCGCCGGGGCGAACTTGCGTTCGCGGAGAAAAACGCCAAGTTCGGCGAGTTCATCGTCCGACGGCACGCGTCCCGAGCCGCCGCGCGGATTGCGCGTGAAGAACTGGAACGTGTCGGCTCCGATTGCAAGCGCGTCTTTGCAAAGCTGGCGGTAGCCGCCCGCCACGGACAAATGACAGCCTATGTGCATGCATTCTCTCCTTTTCCGGGGGAAAGATTGTCAGTTCCGGCAACATAGCCGGGTATCAATCAAGACAAAATATGGAAGACAGCGGGGTAAGCCGCCGTCTTCCATGAAGAATCGTTCCATGCGGCGAAACCGCCGCGTGAATCAAATCTCAGCAGATTACTTGCCAGTAGACTTTCCGCTGATTTCCCAGTTGGGAAGGGTTTTGGTGGAGAAGTCTTTGAACTTTTTGTCGTTCGTCCACTTGGTGGAGGAAGTGCCGTTCGCAACGTCGACGGAACCGTCGCCGCGGACGAAGCGGCCGGTGGACTGGTGGTTGTTGTTGGCATCGCAGCAGATGGGGGACAGAGTGGCGTTGCCGCCCATGAGAGCGTCGCACCAGTTGTAGCTGACATTGTTCTTCACGTTGAAGGAAGAAGTGGAGGAGGAGCTGGTGGTCGGAACCGAGATTCTGGACTGGCTCGGGCAGAGATAGCCCTTCGGATCGGCGAGGAGGTCGGCCTGACGGAGCAGATCGAGGGCATTGCCGCTGGACGAGTTCAGCCATTTTTCGGTATTCTGGCTGGTCGGATACCAGTCGTCATAGCTCATGGCATACTGGAAGAAGGCTTTGCCGATCTGGGAAAGCTTGCTGGTGCAGTCTGCCTGTTTGGCTTTTTCCTTGGCCTGGTTGAGGGCGGGGAGGAGCATGCCGGCGAGGATGGCGATAATCGCGATCACGACGAGGAGCTCGATCAGGGTGAAGCCTTTGTCTTTTTGTTTCATGATAGTGTGTCCTTTATGGTTTGGTTGTGAAACAAGAATGTTCAACGAAATTGTATGGTCCGGATAATTGCGCCTATTATTATACCTCATGTTCCGGAAAAAGACAAGAGGGGAAAGGGCCGGAACGCGTTTTTTTTTAAAAAAAAGTCGTTTTTTCCATATTTTTTATTTATTTGCATTAAAGATCGCCTTTTTGACAGCGTCGAAAGACGCGCATGAGACATCCGGCGGGATCGCATCCGGAGCGCCGTATCCCCAGGCGCAGTGCGCGGTCCGGAATCCGGCGGCATGACCGGAGTCGATGTCCGTCCAGTTGTCGCCGACCATCCACGATCCGGCGGCGTCCGCGCCCGTTTCCTTCAAAATGTGATAAAGGGCATCTGGAGCGGGTTTCAGCGGGAACCCGGAATCCGCGCCGACAACGACCGGGAAAAAGCCGTCGACGCCGAGCCCTTTCAAAATGAAGCACGTGGAGGCATAAGGCTTATTGGTATAAACGGCAAGCTGAAATCCGGCTGCGCGCATGGCTTCCAGTCCTTCGGAAACGCCGGGATACAGCCGCGTTTCGTCGATGAGGTGCGCGTCATATTCGCGCCGGTAACGCAGGAAGGCCTCGTCCAGGTCCGCGCCTGGGGCGTCCGCCAGAGCGCGAGCCACCAGGACGCGCGCGCCGTTGCCGACCATCCGGACGACGGACCCGCGGGGAAGCGGGGGCAACCCGAAGGAAACGCGCATGCGGTTGACGGCGGCTCCGATGTCGGCGGCGGAGTCGATCAGCGTGCCATCCATGTCGAACGCGACGACGGCGTTCACGGCCGGACCTTGTCGAACCAGATCGGGATGGTCTGGTTGAGGGGCAGGCGCGCCTGCGCGTCGAGGTCCGGCTCCGCGGTCACGCCGCGCTTCCAGTAATGCCAGCCCAGGCCGCCGACCATGGCGGCGTTGTCCGTGCAGTATTTCTTGAGCGGCAGTACGGCGCGGAAACGGGCGGGAACGGTGGCCTGGAAACGTTCGCGGAGCGCGCCATTGCAGGCCACGCCGCCGGCGAGCACGATGGAGCGGACGTTGAAATGCCGCGCGGCGTCGAACGCCTTTCTGCAGAGGACGTCCACGATGGCCTCCTGATAGGACGCGAGGATGTCGAAGAGGACCTGGTCGCGGATGTTCTCCACGCCGCCGAGGTTCTTCACATGGTAGAGCAGCGCGGTCTTCACGCCGCTGAAACTGAAATGGAAGCGGTTTTCCGGCGCGACGGGCTTGCCGGACGAGGGGGTCAGCGAACGCGGGAAGTTCACCGCGTGCGGGTCTCCGTTCTTCGCGAGGCGTTCGATCACCGGGCCGCCGGGATAGCCGAGGTCCAGTATCTTCGCGGCCTTGTCGAACGCTTCGCCCGCGGCGTCGTCGAGCGTGGTTCCTGCGAGCGTCATGCGTCCGTCGGAACCGACCGCGACCAGCGCGGTATGGCCGCCGGAGACGACAACCGCGAGCATCGGGAAGAGATCGGGATCGCCGAACACGATGGAATCCTGTTCGAGGAACGCGCCGTAGATGTGCGCGGAGAAATGGTTGATCGGGATCAGCGGCAGATTGTGCGAGGCGGCGATGCCCTTGGCGAAGTTGAGGCCGACGAGCAGGGCCGGGATCAGGCCGGGCGCGTGCGTCACGGCCACGGCGTCGAGGTCATTCAGCGTCACGCCCGCCGTCTTCAGCGCCTCGTCCAGCGTCGGGCAGACCGCGGTCAGGTGGGCGCGTGCGGCAAGTTCCGGGATGACGCCGCCGTAGGGCGCGTGCTTGGCGATTTGGGACGCAACCGCGTTGGAGAGGACGTTGCGCCCGTCCTCCACGACCGCGACAGCGGTTTCGTCGCAGCTGGATTCGATCCCCAGAATCAGACTCATAGCGTTTCAGCCTCGCGTTGTTCGAATTGTTTTTCCGATCGCATGCAATCAATTAATATAGCATTTGCACAGGCCGAAATCAAGTTTTTCCGCACGAAATGCCTCCTTGCCTGCAAACAGGCGGTGGAAAGATTCGCGGAAGGAATCTGGAAACGGATGCCGTACGCCTGTCAGCGGGTATTGTACTGCTCGTCGTAAGTGCGGACTGCGACGTTGTGAAGGCCGCGGAACGAGCAGAGGTCGAGAATCTCCACGACGCGGCTGAACGCGACGGCCTTGTCGCAGTCGATGCGGATGCGGCGTGTCTGCGACTCCTCGGACAGTTCCAGCAGGATCTGGTGCAGTTCGGAAATTGTGACCGGGCGGCCGTTGTAGAACAGCATCTTCTCCTTGTTGACGCCGATGACCATGGTGTCGTTGTCCGGCGGCACGTCGAGCGAGGACGTGGAGACGGGCAGGTCGATGTCGATGTCGCGGTTCTCCTTCTTGGCGACCGTGGTGATCAGGAAGAAGATGAGGAGAAGGAACACGCAGTCGATCAGCGAAGACATGCCGATCTCGAGCTTATCCCCCGGTGAACGTCTGATGCGCATGGGCGGCAACCCCGTTTTTCCGCGTCACTTCTTCCGCGCGTCGAGCGCGGCGAACATGGCTTCGAGGGCTTCCTCGATGGCGAGTTCGGCGATGGAAAGCTTCTGCTTCAGGTAATGATACGCGCCGAGGGACGGAATGGCGAGCACGAGTCCGATGTCGGTGGTGATGAGGGCCTTGCTGATGGAGTCCGCCAGCAGCGCGGCGTCGCCCGTGTCGCCGAGGATGGCGACCTTGGAGAACGCCTCGATCATGCCGATCACGGTGCCGAGCAGGCCGAGCATCGGGGCCATCGTGGCGATGATTGCCAGCGGGTAGCTGCGCTGCCTGTGGCGTTCGACCGCGCGGGCGGCGGCGTCCGCGACGGCGGTCTGGAGACGCGCCTCGTCCATGCCGGGATGATCCACGATGTAGGCTCCCGCGTCGGCGAGGATGCTGGGCTTCGACTCGGCCTCCTTGCGGATCGCGTCGTCGTCATTTTTCGCGATCGCATCGGCGAAGAAATCGGCGTAGTAGGCGGGCGCGAGGAACTTCCTGCGCATGCGGACGAGGCGTTCGACGAGGAATCCGATGGCGGCGGCGCTGAGAAGCAGAAGCACGGCGGAGGTCATGCCGCCGTTGACGATCTCCTGGATCCAGTCGATCGTCATTTCTTCGGCGGGTTCCGCGGCGGCGGCGTCCGGGGCGGTTTCGGCGGCTGTCTGGGCCGCGAGGAATCCGGGGAGGCGGAAGAGCGCCGCGGCGGAGAGGATCGAAGCACGGATGGGAAGTTTCATGGAGAACCTTTCGTAATGTTTTATGTTATTCTTATTGCTTGATGATCAGGGAAGTCTTGGACGTGTGCGCGCCGGAGCCGGGGCATTCGGCGTGGCGGTTGCGCCGGAACGGGCCGACTGGGGTTGCTGCACGGCGCCGCGCTGTTCGGCGGCGCGTTTCGCGACTTCCGCGGCGGCCGGTGTCTCCTCGCGGACCATGACGAACGAGAACTGGCATTCGTCCGGGCCGTTTTCCACGCAGAAGAGGATGTTGTTCCAGCCCTTGCGGAAATGGATGCGGATGATGTTTTCGTGGAGGCCCCAGGTGCTGAGTTCATCGTCGAGCCAGACCTGTTCGCCGTTGATCCAGAGGACGCTGGCGTCGTCGGAACCGATCATGGCCAGGACATCGGTGTCCTCCTCGAAATGGACGTCGGTATAGGCGTAGTAGATCGCGTTGTCCATCTTGTCCGGCGTGCGGATGCAGGTGGTGTCGGTCTGGACGTAGCGCCAGCGCAGACGGATCGGCTTCTGCGTGACCGGGTCGATCTTGCCCTCGTACTCGGCGTCGAGGTCGATCCTGGTCTCCGGCTCCCGCTTCACGCGGTCGGCGATATGCGTGTATCTGCTGCCGTCGTATTTGCCGTCCCACGGGCCGATCACGTACCAGGAGTCGATGAAGACGAAGCCATGGCGGGCGGCGTCCCGGCTGACGCGGCGGCCGGGAACGGATTCCGCGATGATCGCGTAGTCAGCGGGTTCGGAGGCGACGCGCTTGCTGTCCGAATTGCCGACCGGGCTGTAGATGTTGCCGCCGAACTCGAAGTCGAAATCGCCTCGGAATGCGATGCCGCCGCCGCCATAGGCGTTGCGGTTGTTGCCGAAACTGGAGCCGTTGCCGCCGCCCTGCCCCTGGCCCTGCCCCTGGCCCTGCCCCTGGCCCTGCCCCTGGCCTTGCCCCTGACCCTGGCCCTGACGTCCGGCGCGTTCCACGCCCTCGCGGCCCATCTGCGCCAGCTGGCGCATCATGTCGGACAGGCTGCCCTGCCCCTGGCCCTGGCGTCCGCCGCGCATGCCGCCCTGCTGGTTGCGCATGGCGCGCTGCTGCATGGCGGAGAAGAGACGTTCGGCGGAAAGCGGAAGGTTGATGCCCGCCATGCGGGCGAGGCTGTTCGCGCGGGAGGAAAGCGAATCCGCGGCATCCTGCAGCGCGGTCATCTGTTCGAGAGCGCGGAGGAGCTGTTCCTTGGTCATGAACTGGCCGCCGCCCATCTGGCCGCCCTGTTCGCCGTTCTGGCCCATCTGCCCGCCCTGCTGACCGGCGCTCTGCGAGGACTCGTTCTGACGGTCGTTTCTGAGGGCGTCGAGAAGCTTGCGGAGATACTGTTCTGCTTCGAACGTGGTGAATTCATCGCTGTAGCGGGCATCCAGGGCTTTCAAAAGGAAGCTTTCGGCGTCGGCGTCCATGGCCTTGGCGGCCTCCTGAATGTCGGCGAATTCCGGGTCGGCGTTGTAAATCCACTCGGACAGCTTCGAGTTGATCTCGCTGCGATGGTTGATCGCGGCCATGTACGCGGTATTCGACAAATCCGGAAGCTTGCGCTGGACGGTCGTATTGACATCCTTGAGTTGACGGTCGAAGCCCTGCATGTCGCGGAACGCGGTCTGCAGGAAAGACAGGTCCTGTCTGGCGGTGTCGGCGTCATTGGCCTCGATCGCCTTTTTGACCGCCTCATAGGCGCGCTGCGCCTGCTCCATCGTGTGCTTCGCGTTCTCGTCGACCTCGTTCACCAGATAAATCTCGAACGACGGAACATCGTAATCATAATCGTCATCGGAGACGATCGACAGCCCGACGCGGCCGGGCCTGCGGAGCGTGGAGCTGCGCGGACGGTTCTTGCGTTCCTCCTCCGCCTTCTTGATGCGTTCGCGGCTCTCTTCGGCGGTCTTCTTCGCCTGCTCGTAGGCATCCCGCGTGAGACGGAACACCTCTTCGGCGGCGTCGAGGATCTTTCGCGGATCTTCGGCGGCGCCGTCGTTTTGCGCCAGGTCGCGTGAGAAATGCTCCATGGAGGTCTGATCCATGTTTTTGTTCAGCGAGTCCATGGACCGGATCGCGTTCTGATACGCGTTCAGTTCGGCGTATTTCGTGTCGAGCTGCTCCTCCTTGGCCGCCATGAAGTCCTTCAGCTGCTGGAGCGTGGCGTCGATGGGCGGCATTTCCGGCGGGGTGTTCATGATGCCGATGTCGTACACGCCGGACATGTCGCCGCCGAGGATGGAGTCGATCATGCGTTCGAGTTCGAGCGACTGCCATTCGGCGGTGGCCGGATCGACGCCGTAATCGAGGAAGCCGGACGGATTTGCGCGGAATCTCTCGCTGTTGGCTTTCATGGTCTCCAGCTGACTGCGGAAAACCGGGATGCTGTCCTCGCCCGGCTGACGCTTCAGTTCTTCGCGGATTTCCCCGGCGATGCGGGCGTTCTCCGCGAACGGCACGACGTAATCGAACTCGTTGGACAGGTTTTCCGCGATATCGAACAGGCGTTCATACGCCTCCTCCACCGGGTCGCGCAGTTCGGAATAGATCTCCTTCAGCTCCTCCTTGCGCTCCTCCATCTTCTCGAGAATCTCTTCGACCTCCTCCAGTTTCCTGCGGATTTCCTTTTCCTTGCGTTTCTGGACGCGGTCGCGGATCTTCTTCAACTCGGCGGGAGGGGCCTCCTTTTTGATTTTCTCGGGGTCGTTCTTATGGGCTTCGCGTTTCGCCTCGTTTTCCTGTTTCTGCTTCAGGGCCTCCTCCAGGGAATACCGGCTGTAGCGGATGAAATCGAGCTGCCAGGCGGCGACGAACGCCGCGAGGTAGCAGAGGAGCGTAACGCCCCAGATGACGGCTGTGGCGCGGCCGGACTGCATTTTGCGTTTGCTGTTCATATCGTTTCTCCCCTTCAATCCGATGTGCCGGGAACATAGAACCGGGATTCCCGGTAGTCGCGCATACGGACGTCGACCTTGTTCAAATGGTTGATCTGGAGCTTGTCGAGCATGTCGATCACGGTCTGGAACTCGACGTCGGGATCGGCGTACAGGCGCACGTTGATCTCCTCCCCGGCGCCCTGCGACATCCTGCCCAGATTCTCCACGAACTTGTCCACGTCGCCGACAGTCCGGAAATCCGGACGGCCGTCCTGCAGGCGGCGTTCCGCCGAATAGTAATGTCCGTCCTTGCCGATCGCGAGGATCACGCGGCGCGCATCCATGCGTTCGGAAATGGTCACGGCGGGATCCGGCACCTCGATGGGGATTTGTTTTTCGAGCTTCTTCATCATGGTGGTGACGAGGAAGAAGATCAGGAGAAGGAAGACGCAGTCGATCAGGGGCGACATTTCGAGCGTGACGTCGTCATCGTCTTTTTTGCGGATTCTCATATCTGTTCAAGTCACAAATGGTTGCGTAACGATTCGAAACAATCTTTTTAAAATTGGACGGAAAACGCCCGCGTTTCTTAGCGTCTTTCCTTGTTTTTTCAAAAAATCTATGCTTTTTTCCGCAAAACGGGAAAAAGAAGCGGCAAAATCGCAAATACCGGCCTCGTCGCCGCATGGAAACGAAAAAGAGCGGACGCCCGGTGCGGCTTCCGCTCCCGATATTGAACTGAGCGGCCGGAGACTTCGTTCCGTCGTCCCCGGCAATCGCCGGATTGTTATTCCGCGGCCTTCTCTTCGCCTTCAGCGGCTTTTTCGCCTTCCGCAGGTTCAGGCTCGACGGTTTCGAGGGCCTGCCAGGCGCGCTGTTTCGCCTGCTCTTCGGCGTTCGGGAAAGCGGAAATCAGGCCGTCGCCGGGCTTGGATCCTTTCGGGCGCGGACCGCCGTTGAAGCCGAAGCCCTTTTCATACTGAGAGGCGGTGACGGGGCCGACGGGCTGATAGCCAGGACGGACTTTGGACTGATGACCGCGGCGCTGGGAGAAAAGCCAATCCCAGGTGTCCTTGTTGGAATAAGCCTTGTCCCAGCAGTTGTGGCCGACGCCGAAGTACTCGCGCAGGAAGACGTTCCGATTGCCGGCGTTCCGCATGGTGATGTACATCCAGCGGGAGAGTTGAGGCGGAACGGTCGTGTCGTCGCTTCCGTGGAAGATCATTACGGGCAGGTCGCTCATCTTTTCGGCGCGGTTCGGGTCGCTGCCGCCGCAGCAGGGCATGCCGGCGGCGAAGATGTCCGTGCCGTAGCGGGCCAGGAGGTCCCAGCAGCCGTAGCCGCCCATGGAAAGTCCGGTCACGTAAACGCGTTTTTTGTCAGCCTTGAACTCTTCGATCTTCTTTTCGATCAGGACGGGGATCATGCCGAGCGCCTGATAGGGTTCCTCCATGAGGTCGCCCATGGCGCCGCCGCGGTGAAGCGGAGCCCAGACCTGGTCGGGCGGGCATTCGGGCGCCAGCACGATGACTTTGCGCTTGGCCTCGCGCATCTGTTTGACGATTTCCGGAACGGCGAGACGGAGCTGCGCAAGATTCTCCTCGCCGCGTTCGCCGAAACCGTGCAAGAAGACGAGAATCGCGAATTTGCCGGGTTCGTCCGCATTGTACACGCCCTGACAGTACCGGAGCGTGCCGTTGCAGTTCGTCAGGACCTCCTGCTTCATTTCAAGCTCGTCCAGCGTGCGCAGCTCGTTGGCGAATCTCTGCCGGACCTGTTCGGACGGTTCCTCCATCGGGGCAATGACTGCGGATTCCATAGCGGGATCGGAGGAGCAGGCGGCGCTGATTGCGGCAAGCGCGGCGCATCCGAGCACAAGCAGATGTTTTTTCATAGTGACTGGCGTCCTTTCGGTTTTGGTATGCTTTTTCTATAAAATATACAATGCATTCCGTGAAAATCAATTCCGCCGGCTCTTTTTTCCCGCTTTTTCTCATTTTTCCGGCGTTTGCTCCGTTTTTCCATGCGTCCGACATTTGAAAAGCTGTTTTTTTATGCTATTGTAGCAGTCGGCACACTTCTTTTCCGCCTGTTTTTCCTTTTCCCCCCCGACAGGAGTTTTTCCATACATGAATCTTTATCAGCGCACCAAACGGAACATATTCGAGGTGATTCAGCCTTCCGCCAACGCATCCGGCCATGAGCGCGTCGCCAGCAGGATTTTCGACGGCATGATCCTGACACTGATCGTTCTGAGTGTCCTTTCCGTCTTCATCTGCACGTTCAGAATCCCGGACTGGCTGTTGCGCATTCTGTTCAGGGTCGAGTTCGTTTCCATTCTCATTTTCGCATGCGAATACATCCTGCGCATCTGGACTGCGAACCTGCTCTATCCCGAACTCGGGCATTTTCGAGCCCGCATCCGCTACATTGCCTCGCCCATGGCGATCATCGACCTTATCTCAATCCTGCCGATCTTCCTGCCGTTTCTTCATCTCTACAACCTCGTCGGGATACGGGCGCTCCGCCTGGTCCGCCTGCTTCGCGTTTTCAAGCTCAACCGTTATTCCGCCGCCCTCATGTCCATCGGCGAAGTCCTCCGCAGCAAGGCCCCGCAGATGATCGCCTCCACGTTCTTCGTCTTCATCATCCTCATCCTTTCCTCTCTGTTCATTTATTACGCCGAACACGACGCCCAGCCCGGCCAGTTCGAAAACGCATTCTCCGGCCTCTGGTGGGCCGTCGCCACGCTGACCACCGTCGGATACGGCGACATCTACCCGATCACTCCGCTCGGGCGCATCCTCGGCGCCGTCATCGCCGTCCTCGGCATCGGCATGGTCGCCGTTCCGACCAGCATCCTCAGCGCGGGTTTCCTGGAAATGCTGGAGAAACACGCATCGGGCGATCAGGAGGCGGAATCGGCCGGGAAGACGGACGGAGCATCCGCCGCATCCCCGTCATCCTCCCCGGAGAACGCTCATTCCCATGCCGCCGTCAAGGACAATTCGTTCGAGCCGCCGCAATACTGTCCGCACTGCGGCAAAAAGCTCTTTCCGTAATCACCTGTCCGGCCGAAATCATGCAGAACAAAAAAACAGATTTTCCCGCACGGGCAAAACGCACGGCAAAAACGGCCTTTTCCCTGATCGCGACGGTCTTTCTCGTTTGCCTCGCCCTCGCCGGGGCCGCGCTCGCGTGCCTCTTTATCCTGGACCGGGGGCCCGGCAACGAGGGCGAAAGATATACGTTTTCGCAGCGAATGAAACGCTACAAGGTGGCCGGCCAGTTCATCTGGGCGGACCTGAAGGATGCGGTTTCCCGGCGATTCCCACATGGAACGCAAAGCGTTTCATGTTCCGTCGCCGCTCCCGCGATCGAAGCGAATGACGAACCGGAATCCGGCTCCGGGCCGGGACAGTAGGACTCTCCCGTTTCGTCCGCGCATCGCGAAAAAAAGGGAAAAAAACGCCCTCCGTTCAACGGGATGGCTGGGAATCCGTTTTCGGAGACGGGCGGCTCAGTCGCCGAGCGCCTTGCGGACTGCGTCGAGCATGGCGGGGATCACGACAGGCTTGTTCGCGAACGTGCCGCGGATGCCGTAGTGGTCCATGAGCGTGTCCTGATGATAGCCGACGACTGCGTCCGGGTCCTTCAGGATGTTTCCCGTAAGGATGCCGACGACCTTTTCATCGGGGGCGATCACGCCGCTGTCGCGGAGTTTCTTCGCGCCGGCAAGGGAACAGCAGGAGGCGGGTTCCGCGCCGATTCCAGCAGCGTCGAGTTTCGCCTTGGCGTCCATGATCTCCTGTTCGGTGACTTGTTCGACCACGCCGTTGCTCCAGGTGACGGCGCGCATGCTTTTCGGCCAGGAGACGGGGTTTCCGATCTTGATGGCGGTGGCGATGGTCTCCGGGTTTTTGACGGGCTTGAACTCGGTGTGGTTCTTCCACATGGTGTAGAGCGGGTTGGCGCCTTCCGCCTGGATGACGGCGATGCGCGGGATCTTGGAGATGATTCCGAGTTCGTGGAGTTCCATCAGGGCCTTGCCGAGCGCGCTGTTGTTGCCGAGGTTGCCGCCGGGAATGACGAACCAGTCGGGCGTCTGCCAGTCGAGCTGTTGGAGCGTTTCGATGCAGATGGCCTTCTGGCCTTCGATGCGGTAGGGGTTGATGGAATTCAGAAGGTAAATGTTGAGTTCGCGGCAGACATCCTGGACCAGCGCCATGGCGTCGTCGAAATTGCCCTGGATCTGGAGCGTGCGTCCGTTGTAGGCAAGCGCCTGGGCGAGCTTGCCGTAGGCGATCTTGCCTTCCGGGATGAAGATCACGGCGCGCATTCCGGCGACGGCGGCGTATGACGCCATGCTGGCGCTCGTGTTGCCGGTGCTGGCGCAGGCGACGCTCTTCGCGCCAAGTCTGCGGGCCGCGCTGGCGCCGCAGGTCATGCCGCGGTCCTTGAAGCTGCCGGTCGGGTTTTCGCCCTCGTGCTTGAACCACAGGTCGGAGAGTCCGGCCCATTTTCCCGCGGCGCCGGCGGGATAGAGGCGGGTATTGCCTTCCTGACGCGTCACGATCATCTCATCGGGAACGGAAAGGATGAGTTCGCGGTAACGCCAGACGCCGGAGGATTCGACGCCGCGCTTGAGGCCCCAGCGGGAATCCCAGAGCTTGCGGAGCTCTTCCCCGTCGATTCTGGAAAGATCGCGCTTGACGTCGAGGATGCCGCCGCAGTCGCATTTGTAACGGAGATCCCAGGGATCGTAGGTTTTGCCGCAGCTGACGCATTCGAGATACATTTCGGGAGATTTCATGGAATCACTTCCTTGCGATTTTGGTAAGATAAATGACGCCGAAAAGCTGGAAGAGCAAAGGCGGTATCCAGACGACGTACTGGGGATAAAGATGAGGATTGTTGCGGAGCGCGTCGGAAACGAGCACGCCGCCGTAGTAAAGCGCGCCGAGGGCGACGCTGAGACACAGGCCGATGGACGTCTCGCGGCGGCTGGTGCGGATGGCCAGCGGCATGCCGAGCATCATGAACGCGATGGGCGCCAGGGCCAAAGCGATGCGCTGATTGATCTCGACGTTAATCGCCGTGGCGTCGACGCCGGCGGCGTCCTTGCCGCGCTTCATGTAGATCGCGAGACGGGCGAAAAGCCCTTTGTAGGAAAGATATTTGTCGCGGATGAACACTTCCTTCTGATTGTAGCGCTCCCCGAACGGAATGCGAAGCTCGACGGATTCGCTGTAGGAGTGTTCCTTGCGGCGGTCCTTGCCGGTTCCTTCGACGCTTTCCAGCAGTGCATCGTACAGCGTCACGGTCAGGACCTGCGAAGCGGGGTCGACCGAAAGCGCGCCGTGCGAAGCGAGAATGTCCTGTTTTGTGGCGCCGTCGCGGTCCGGCACGTAGATCTGCACGCCGTAAATCTGGTCCTCCCCGTTCACCGTGTCCTTGCCGTCGATGAAGAATGTGACGTCGCCAAGCTGGACCGGGATGCCCGGCGTGAAGAACGACATGGGCGAATTGGCCGCGGCGCTTTTCACCACGTCGCGAGCCTCGCCGAGCGCGGGGGGGCCGATCTGGAGCTGGAGCCAGAGGCAAAGGCAGGTCAGCAGGAACGAGGAGACAATGATCGGGGAAATGATTTGGAGAATGGAGATGCCGCAGGCGCGCATGGCGGTGATTTCGTTGTCGGCGGAGAGGCGCCCGAAAACAAGCATGATGGACACAAGCGACGCCCACGGGATCGAAAAAGCAAGCGCCATCGGGAGCGCCAGCAGGAGGAATTTCCCGGCAATCAGCGGAGACACGCCCTGGCTGATGTACTCAATGACCTTCATGAGGTTGGCGCCCGTCATGGCGAAGGTCAGGACGACGATCGACATGGAGAACGTCGCCAGAAAGTTTTTCGTGATGTACCAGTTGAGAATAAACATAATGCGCTGCCTGAAGCGGAAGGAAAAACGTAATAATATAGCACGCGGAACGCCGTGAATCAAACGTTTTTTCCAAAATTCAGGCCATGGCGCTGCAAAAAAGCATGACAAAGGCAATGTCCGCGATCAAAAACCGGGAGTTTTGCTTTTTTTTATTTGTAAAATCACAAAACCATGCTAAATTTTAATACGCCTGCACATGGACAGGACATACGTCGCACATCGAATTGAACCGGATACCCGGCATGACGGGAGAACGCCGGATTCGTCGCATACAAATACAACCGCATTTCCAAATCATTCAGGGAACATATGACACGACAAGCAAAAAAACCGGGATGCCCGCTCCGGCCGCACGCGGCTCGCTTTTTCTCCCTTTTCGTTTTCCTTCTGGCCGCTGTTCTTTTTTGCGGCTGCGGAAAGGAGAAAACGTCCGAAAAACGGAATTTCGTAACCGCGCCCGGCGATTTCAACAGTCCGGAACACATCATCGGCGTCGTTTCCGAGACCAGCTCGTGCATCAATGCGAAAAGCTCGTTTCCCCAAGCCCGTTTCCGCGAATACGAGGCCATCGCCGACGCATATCCCGATCTGGAAAATGGCGCGATCGACGCCATTGCGTTCGACCGCCCCACGCTCGAATACGCTTCGCGCACCCGTGAAGTTTTCGCTTTGATGCAGGACAATTACGCCGAAGGACATGTGTCCGTCGCGGTGTCCGCGACCAAGCCGGAGCTTCTCCAGAGCGTCAATGCGTTTCTCCGCGAATACTTCGCTTCCGGCCTGTACGACAGCATGTACGCCCGCTGGATCAAGTCAAACGCGCCCGAAATGCCGATGATACCCGCCCCCGTCAATCCGTACGGGAAGCTCGTCGTCGGCACGGAGGACAAGAATGAGCCGATGAACTTCACGGAATCAGACGGATCGCCCTCGGGATTCGACATCGAGCTGATCTACCGTCTCGCCGCCGCCCTCAACATGTCCGTGGAGATCAAGGTGATGCCGTATCACGACCTTTACACGGCGGTCGAGGAGTCGGCCGTCGACATCGCGGTCGCGGCAATTGACAAACTCGACATGGACAAGCGCGGCATCCTGTTCTCGGAAGACTACATCGACTGCCCGGCCGCCATCATGACGAGGAAAGAACTCTACAGGCCGTCGGCGGGGAACGCATACTCCGTGAAAACGCCTCAGGAACTCGCCGGCAACTACGCCGCAATCCTGGCGGGTTCGAAATACGCCGCCGAATGCAAGGAGCTGCTTCCGCAGACGAAGTTCGTCCTCGCCGACAGCCGCGAATCCGCCTGCTCCCTCCTGATCTCGAAAAAGATCGACTCCATGCTGATGGAGGAGCCTCTGGCGCGGTCCTGCATCGCGATGTACCCTGAAATCCAGATCGCATCCGTCATCAAACGGGAATCCTATTCCTTCGCGATGCCCCAGGGGTCGCCGCTCCACAGGGCCGTCAACCGCATCATCTCCGAGCTGAAAGACACCGGCATGCTCGGAGACCTCGCCGCGAAGTGGTGCTCCGCCGAACCGGACAAGCAGGTTTTTGAAACGCTGTTCGAGCGCGACGATGCGCCGAGGGTCAACGGCATCCTCCGGTACGCCACCACGCCCGGCGCGACGCCGCTCTGCTTCATGAACGCAGACGGCGCCATAGTCGGACTGGAAATCGAGATCATGCGGCTGGCCGCCCATGAATTCGGCATGGAGTTCCAGGTCATTCCCGCCCCGCGCGACATGCTGCTGGACCTGCTCCGGTCGGGCCAGATCGACATTGCGGGCGGAATGCTGACGCTGAACGAAGGAAACACCGAGAACATTGAGTTTTCCGAAAGCTACTACGAAGGCGGAGCCACGCTTGTGACCGGCATCCCGCACGACGAATACGTGTTCGGCATCACAAAGCTCAACCAGCTGGCGGGAAAGCGCGTCGGCGTCCTGCCGTTCACATACGCGGCGTCCCAGCTGGATGAAAAGCTTCCTGAAGCCATTCCGTTCTACGCCAGCCAGGAACGCGACCTCTTCTATTTGCTCGGCACGGAAAAAATCGACGCTTTCATGATCGCCGAACCGCGAAGCCGCGAGTTTCTCCCGAACTATCCGCAGTTCATCCGCATCCCCGAGTTCGTCACGCGCACCGACTACGCATTCTTCTTCCCCGTCGGCAGACGCGATCTCAGCGAGGCGTTTTCACGCCAGATCCGCGCCATGAAAAAGAACGGCATGCTGAAGGCGCTTCAGAGCAAATGGATGTCACCCGCGAACGCAAACGCGGTCCTCCCGCAGCCGGACCAGGATGCGGCGCCCAACGGCGTTTTGCGCATGGGCGTCACGGTCGACCGGGATCCTTTCGCCTACATCCGCAACGAACAACTCGTCGGCTATGATCTGGAGACCGCGCAGCGGGCGGCGGCGGCCATGGGGTTCCTCGTGGAATTCGTGAGGCTGAATTCGGATGAATTCGAACAGGCCCTCGTGGACGGAAGGGTCGATTTCATCGCATCCGAGATTACGACGAAAAACACGTCGTCCGGCAAGCTGGTCTTTTCCGAACCGCATTACAATGGCGGCATCGTCGTCGTGGTTCCGGACAGGACAAAATCCCGCCCCGTGCATATGGCGATAATCCCGCAGATCAAGTTCTTCCTGAAGGAACAGGGCATCAGCCTCTACCGGTCGCTGTGGAAGGACAACCACATGCGGCAGATCCTCGGCGGCTTCAAGACGACGCTCATCATTACTGCGACGGCGGTCTTCTTCGGAACCATTCTCGGCATTCCGCTCTGCATGCTCCGCCAGTCGCCGCGCAAACGCCGCTCGGTTCCCGCCGGCATCGTCTGCACATTGCTTTACAACATCCCGATCCTGATTCTCCTCATGGGCTTGCACTATGTCGTGCTCCGCAGATTCGGATTCCAGCCGCTGACCGCCGCGATCGTGATCTTCATCCTGCGGTTCATGGCCGCCACATGCCGTCTCTACATGCTCGCGCTGCAGCACATCGGCGGCGTCCAGCTGGATGCCGCACGGGCCCTCTGTATGCGCCGCGCGACGTTCTTCCGGCGGATCATCATCCCGCAGGCCGCGGCGTTCCTCGCCAAGCCGTTCCGGGAAGAGATCGTCCGTCTGGTGGAACTGACCACGGTCGTGGGCTACATTTCGGTCTGGGACCTCACGAAGGTGGTCGCATGGATTCGCGGGCGCACCTATGAATCGTTCTTCCCGATCATGTTCGCCACGCTGCTTTACTTCCTCCTTTCCATGTTCCTGATCGCCGTCATTTCCCTCCTCAGCAAAAGGTTCGAATCATCCGTCCGGAGACAAATGCCTGTTTCCGCAAGCGTGCGGGAATGACCGCGCATCGTTCCAGGCAAGAAAGAAACGGAAAAAGATTATGCGTTCCCGTCAGCCACGTTCCGCCCGCACGTTCCGTCAAAAACCCCAAACGTTCAGGAACCGCCTTCAACATAATTTCAAGCCGCGCCCGGAGCAGGTTCCCGCACGTCTTCATGTCATTCTGGCGCGCGAAGCTCCGAAGGCCGTCGTCTTCCGCCGCGGCCCGTCCGGCTGCGTCTGCACGGTCGGATGGGATCTGGAATCCGACACGTTCACCATGGGGCAGTGGTTCAAGGGCCGCATCTACGAATACCGCAGCGACCTTTCGCCGGACGGCGAACACATGATCTACTTCGCCGCGGATTTCCGCCGGCCCGACACGATTCAGGCATTTGCGGAAAAACTCCGCGCCGACGAGTTCGGCCCGCGCCCGGAATCCGGCGAAGAATACGACAAGCAGAAACAGGACGTCCGCTGGAGCCGCGAAGCGGAACTTGAACGTTTCGCCGCCTCGCCGGAAGCATCCTGCCCCAGCTGGACCGCCATCTCCCGGACGCCGTATCTGAAGGCGCTCGACCTGTGGTTCAACGGAACGGCCTGGAACGGCGGCGGCCTCTTCATGGACAACCGGAAAGTCTGGCTCAACACTCCGTCTCCGGGGATCGTCGTTCCATATCCCGCACGAACCGGAAGCGGACTTGAAACCTCGCGGGATTTCCCGTTCGAAACCTACTTCGGCGGCGAATGCCCCGGCGTCTACCTGCACCGCCTCGCCCGGGACGGCTGGACCGAAAAGCATCAGGCGGAAAACTCCGTCGTCTACGAAAAACGACTCGCATTCGGCTGGGCGCTCCAGAAACTCTTCGTCAATGGCCGCCCCGCTCAAGGAAACGGCTACGGCGTCTACTGGGAACGGCACCGCATCATCAACCCCGAACGCCGCCTGAAGATCGACGGTTCCGGCTGGCGATGGGCCGACTACGACGCTCCGCGCAACCGCATCCTCTACGCGAAAAACGGCGTTCTCTTCTCGCTTCCGGTCACGGCGGACTTCGGCATGCCGGTCATGCTCCGCAGTTTCAACGGCATGAAGTTCGAGGCCGTAAAGGCCCCCTATTGAACCGATCAACCCAACACACGAGTTTTCCCATGACCGACCGTTCCGAAGAAGCGAAAAACAATTTCCTCGCGGGAATGAACTGCGCACAGGCCGTCCTCTGCGCGTTCTGCGACCGTTGCGGACTTGACCGCGACGCCGCCATGAAACTCGCCTCCGGGTTCGGCGGCGGACTCGCGCGTCAGCGCGAAGTCTGCGGCGCGGTTTCCGGCATGTGCATGGCCGCCGGCCTGATCCGCGGCCCCGGCGAGGATGCCGATAAAACCGCGAAGGACGAGCATTACGCGTTCATCCGCGGACTCTGCGACGCGTTCCGCGCCGAAACCGGGTCCATCGTCTGCCGCGAACTCCTCGGACTCGCCCCGCGCCAGAGCGATCCGCCCGTCTCGGAAGCGCGCACCGCCGCCTATTACAAAAAACGCCCCTGCGCCGATCTCGTCGCGCTTGCGGCGAAGATATTGTCCGAAAAGCTGGGTCAAATGCAGGCTTAAACGCGGCGCTTTTTTTTGAGGGGGAACGGCTTTCAGGCCGACCGAAAGCGTTGCGTTTCGTCTAACGAACGCAAAAACGAGGGAAGAAACAAGCGAGGGGCGGCGCCTCCCCGCTCCGGATTCACTACACCCCGAACCGCTTCAGCTCATTCAGAAGCTCTTTGATCTTCAGCGGCTTTGCGATGTGTCCGTTCATGCCGGCCTTCAGTGACTTTTCCTTGTCCTCCTCAAAGGCATTGGCGGAGAATGCGAGGATTTTCAGCTTGTCTCCGCCTGGGAGCTTGCGGATGATGGATGTGGCCTCATACCCGTCCATCACCGGCATCTGAATATCCATCAGAACGAAATCGTAAGCATCCATGCCGTTCTCCCGGAGGGTATCGACTGCGAGCCGACCATTCAGAGCGGTATCGACAGTCGAGCCTTCATGCTGAAGCTGCAACACGCCGATCTTGATGTTGAGTTCGTTGTCATCGACCAGCAGAATCTTCTTGCCTTTGAGCGAGCAGGTCTGCTCTTCCTTGGCGGTCTGGTCGGGAACCGTTCTCCCGCAGGATTGCCGGAGAACTCTTTGCAGGTCGGACGGGAAGAGCGGCTTCGAGATGAAGCCGGTAACGCCAGCCGCCCTGGCTTCGTCCTCAATGTCGGTCCAGTCGTATGCGGTCAGGATGATGATGGCGGCGTCTTCGCCGATGACCTTGCGGATGCGGCGAACCGTTTCGATTCCGTTCATGTCAGGCATCAGCCAATCCACGACATAGACTTTGAAATGGTCTCCGTGGCGGAGCGATTCCTCCGTACGGATGACGGCTTCCTTGCCGGAAACGCACCATTCGCTGCGCATCCCGATTTCCCTGAGCATGTCGGCGATGCTCTGGCACGCGTTGACGTCGTCGTCCACGACCAGGCTGCGCAGCCCCTTCAGTTCCGTGATCACAGGGTCGGAAACTTTCTTGTCGGCGAATCGGAAATCCAGCGAAACGATAAACTCGGTGCCTTCGTCCTTCTTCGAGGAAACAGATATCTTTCCGCCCATCATATCCACGATGTTCTTCGTGATCGCCATCCCGAGTCCGGTTCCCTGGATGCGCGATGTCGTTGAGTTCTCCTCCCGCGTAAACGGATCGAATATCGTTTTGACAAACTCATCGCTCATGCCGATGCCGTTGTCCTTGACCCGGAATTCAAACGTGCCGTAACCCGCCTTCGTGGAGGCTTTCTGTATGATCCGCAGGGTGATCGTTCCGCCCGGACGCGTGTATTTGATGGCGTTGGAGATCAAATTGAGCAGCGCCTGGTTGAGGCGCAGTTTGTCGCAGAACACGAGTTCGTTCCTGACGTCCACCGTGTCGATGAAGAAATTGTGCTGCTTGGCCTGGATGTCCGCCTGAACGATGTCCCGAAGCACATGCAGAATATCCGACAAGGACTCTTCCTTTTCATTCAAAGTCACCTTGCCGGATTCGATGCGGCTCATGTCCAGGACGTCGTTGATCAGCGAGAGGAGGTGCTCCGAGGAACGTGCGATGGTCGACAGATATTCCTGCACGCGGTCTTTGTCATCGATGTGGCTGGCCGCGAGCCCGGTGAATCCGACGATCGCGTTCATCGGGGTGCGAATGTCATGGGACATATTGCTCAGGAATGCCGTTTTGGCGCGGTTTGCATTCTGAGCCATCTGCAACGCATCTTCGAGCTGCCCCCGCAGTTTAGCCTCTTCCCGCCTCTGGTTTTCGATGATTTCGGAGCGTTCCGTCAGTTCCCGATTCAGACCCGCCAATTCCTGATTCGCCCATGCCAGTTCCCGGTTCATTTTCGTCAGTTTCCGGCTGTGAATCTGATTCCCGACCATAGTTGCGAGCAGGATAAGAAGAACTGCAATTGAGCCGTTGAATATCTTGAAATGATCTCGGAAAAAATCCATGAGGGAGTAAGTGTAAAACTGGCCCATGTAGGAATACGCTTTCTTATTGACAAAAGCGGAATCGAGCATCGACAGTCCGCGGTTCATCAGCAGCATCAGGCCGAGGTTCTCTTCCGCAAATGCCATATAGAAGATATAGTCGGTCTTGGCCTGCGCTTTCTTGATGGAATGGTATTTCTCCGGTTTTAACAGCGCTTCGGATCTGAGCCCGTTCAGATACGTTCCGTCCGATGTTCCATCCAGCAGTCCGTCGAGACATCCCCGGATATCGTCATAGAACACGACTTCCGAGTCCGGAAAGGAATCTATGCTGTTGTAATATTGCATCAGGTTGTGCCTGTTGACGCCAATGCGTTTGCCTTTGCCGTTCCCGAAATCCTCCAGAAAAGCAAGGTCGCTCGTAAGCGCGGCGAGGATCTTTCCCCCCATGATGCGATAATCGTGTTTGACCGAATTGCTGATGTAGGCGGGAAGCATGACGTCGACTTCCCCGGATTCGACGGCCTTGTATCCGGCTCTCTGGTCCTGATAGCAGATGAATTCGACTTTCAGATCATCTTCCAGTTCCAGTTTCTTGACGATTTCCCTGACCGCTTCGATGCATGCGCCGGTCGGGTTGCCGTCCTTGTCCAGTGCGGAAAATGGAAGGTAATTGTCGAAAAAACCGACGCGCAACACTTTGTGGTTCGCGATCCAGTTCTTTTCCTCAAGCGTCAGGTTGCGGCTCAATACGGTATCGGAAAAGTAATGTTCCTGAAGCCGAGAGAAAAAGAAAAGGTCGTTGCTGACCACTCTTTCCTGTGCAAGGTTGATGTCTTCGAGCAAATCGGGTCTTTCTTTGTTTACAGCCAGATAATAGGCCGAAGCGCCGATTTTTTCAATCGCCGAGATATTGTGCTTCGCCAGCATGCTCAATTCCAGATCTAGATCGATCTTGCCGGCAATCAAATCCGCTTCCTTGTCCGGAATGGATTTGTACTCGACAATCTTCAGATTCACTTTCTTCTTTTCGCACCATTGTTTCAGCAGATCGATCTGAATCGTTCCGCTCGTGACGCCAACGGTCTTGCCGTTCAGAGACTCATAATCTCCTGGCGTGATGGAACTGTTCTTGTCCGATGCGTACAGGAAATAGTATTCCTCTGCCATCGGATCGTCCGGGAACAGAATCAGTTTCGCACGATCTTCCGTGTAACTGATGTCGTAGCAAAGATCGACCTCACCCGCAAGAAGCTTTTCCACGCTGGTAGAAAAGCTGTCGCAGTAAACATACTCTATGTTCCATCCGGCATAAGTTCCGATTGTCTGTATATATTCGTAGGCGTATCCCGATACCGGACGATTGTTTTCATCCAATACCATCTGTTTTTCAAAGTTGTTGCAGGGAACCCGGACAGCTTTCCGGGTGGAGGTCTCTGCGCCCGAAAGCAACCAGGACTGAAGTAAAAGCGCCATGCAGACGAATATGTATCGGAACAACTTCATGATCAAGTTTTAGGTTTGAATCCGGAGAGGTCTTTTGGAAACAAATATAATGGAACATACATCCGCTCCCGCGAAAAAGCAAGCCGAAAGAGAACCTTTTTGCGAATATCTTCCACAAATATCCCTTTTTCCCGAGAAGGAATGGGGTAAGACGCTCGATTTTGAGCAAAAAAAAGTGGTGCACCCGGCGGGGCTCGAACCCACCACCTACTGCTCCGGAGGCAGTCGCCTTTAAGTACAAAAACGGCGAAAAATGGCCGCTTTTCCACGATTTTTCCACGATTCGTGTTTGACAAAGGTCCGAAAGTGTCGTATAGTATCGCCATGATTCAAACCGTATCAAATCAAGGAGACGACCATGGTAAGACAGAAACGGCAGGGCGGGACGTGGTACTATCAGTTCATCAAAGATGGAACGATGTACACGGGGCGCTGTGAAGGCGCGAAAACAAAGCGGGAGGCGGAGGCATACGAAAAGAAAATCATGGCAACGGTAGAACGCGCCTCCGAGCAGAAGACGGTGAAGGCATTGGTTGACAATTTCAGAGACGTGCTGACCGGAGGAAGGAAAATCTCCCTCGATGAAGCCTTTGAACTTGCCGAGCGGAAACCCCGTTCACGGATGCCTGCCGAGAAGTATGCCGCGATGAAGCGGACCGTATGGGCGGACTTCCTGGCGTTCATGCATGGGGAACACCCGGACGTAGAAAACCTGATTGATGTAACGGATGCACACGCACAGGCATACATCGCCCTGTTGCAGAAATCCGGTCGCTACGAGAAAACCATCAGCTACAGCAGGGGCGACGGGAAGAAAGCCCGTACCATCACCACGCAGAAAGCGGAAGGTGCTTTGTCGGCTCGAACAGTCCGTCTGCATCAGACGGTATGCGCGGAAGTGTTCACCCTGCTCGCGAAGGATGCCGGGCTTCAGGAAAATCCATTCGCGGGAATTCGTCGGGCCAAGTCCGACGCAAAAACCCGTGAAGCATTCACGCCGGACGAGTTGCAGACGATCTTCGACAACCTGGACGGATTCACCCGCCCTCTGTTCATGATGGCCGTGTGGACGGGATTGCGAGAGGGAGATATCTGTACGCTCAAGTGGACTGATGTAGATCTTGAAAGTCGTCTGATTACACGGGAGACGAGGAAGACCGGGGCCGTAGTTCAGATTCCTATATCGAACCAGCTCTACGCCTTGTTGACAGCTACGCCGCGAACTGAATCCGAGTATGTATTTCCGAAACACGCGGAAATGTACCTGTCGAATCCATCCGGCGTTTCCTACCGTGTGAAGCAGTTCCTCGAAGGGCTGGGAATCCAGACTACACGCAAGCCGGATGGACGGACGCAGGCGATCAGCACAAAAGACCTTCATTCCTGCCGCCATACGTTCTGTTACTACGCAGGGATGGCGGGAATTCCATTGGCGGTCGTCCAGTCTATCGTCGGCCACATGAGCCCGGAGATGACGAAACACTATTCCGCTCACGCATCCATTGAGGATAAGCGTCGCGGCATGGAACGTCTGTCATTCTTCAAGCCAGAAGCCCTCCCTGCTGCGGTCGCAGAGCCGGAACGGGCGGAACTGCATGGTCTAATCGACATGCTGCCGATTGAAAAAGTCCGTACCCTGCTTTACACGCTGAAGACACAGGATTAAGAGCCGATAAAAGCGGGGACTGCGGCCTCAAGGCCGAATAATCCATCTTCCGCTTTTGGTAGAACCCTCACGAGACAGAATGCCTTCCTGGCGGAGTTTGTCGATATGGTAGCGAACGCCGTCAACGGTCAGCCCAACAAGAGCAGCAAGCTCTTTCACCGTAATACTGGGATTTTTCCTGATTGCGCTTATCAGGATTTCTCTGGTAGTTTCTTTGGTAGTTTCTTTGGTAGTACCACTAACGTTTGAGGTAGTTTCTTTGGTAGTACCACTGGCGTAGTCGTAGAAACCCTCCCGGACAAACAACCGGGCGATGAAGTAGTCGTGCGCCTCGTTCGTCTCGAACTCCGGCAGGGGCGAACCATTTTGGCGGAGCGCGTCCAGAATCTTTTTGAAACCGGTATTCCGTCCCTCGGTCAGATGCAGCTCCTTCAGGAATTCACCGATGCGGCGATTCCGGTATCTGCGGCTCTTGACCTTGAAGGTCCGCAGTCCGTCCAAAGTCACGGAGCGATCCGGTCCCGGATGGCTGATGATCTCGATCATATCCTTCTCCACACGGACTTCAATCGGCTCGCGCTCGTCGTATGCCTTATGATAGACTGCGTTGGAAAGCGCCTCCTCGACTGCTGCGTAGGGATAATTGAAGAACCGCTCCACTTCCGCCTTGTCCGGGCTCTTAACGACCTGCTCTGTTATGATCGTGTTGCGGATGTAGCGAAGCGCCGCCCGGAGCTGTTCGTGCAGCGGGCCGGTAAAGGTCTGTTCGATAATCTTGTCTCCGCCGTCACCCTCCGGGAATTGCACGACGTCGATCTGAGCGCAGGGGAAGAACTTCTCAGGTTCAGGATTGAAGAACATGAGCGCCACGTTTTTCGGCTTGACGTATTCCGGCAGCGTGGAGATCAGATTCATGTTGGCACAAAGGTCCGTGAACGCCATGTTGTCCGCAGTGTCGTACAGGGCGCTGCCGATTTCCTTGAGGTAGGATTTGATCAGCATGTAGTTGAGGTCGGACATGTCGGCCACATGGTTCACCCGGTCGTCGAACGGTGTGCGGTTGGCGAGATTGAACAGGTCCTTGAGCTCATCGTCGTTAGGAATCACGGTGTTCGATGATTTCCTGATGAAGTAGCAGCGTTCTTTGTCGTTCTTCGCCATCGTCTTCGGGCAGGAGTACGGACGCGAATCGCCGCCCGGACACCAGATGATGATGAATTTCTTCCCGTCCAGCTCATCCACGCCAATAATGGGCGTATACAGCGGCCGCATCAGCTTACATTTCGCGAAGATGTCCTTCTGCCACGCATCGACCTTGTTGACCGGGACGCCGGAGTACGGTTTGAGCGGGATGCCGTTTTCTTACTCCACGCCAATGACGATGTAGCCGCCGCCCCAGTTGTCCAGGTCGTTGGCAAACGCCGTAATGGTTTTGAGCGAGGCTTCCGGGTCCCACGTTTTCTTGAACTCGATTCGTGCCCACTCGACCACATTGCCGGAGAGAAGTGTCCGTATGTTTGTCGGAATCGCCATTGCCGTCTCTCCTTTCGGTTACGCTGAGGGTATTCGTTCATGGCCGGTATCCACGATTTATAAACATACACCCGTACGCCCGAATATGCAAGCCGGAATCAGAACAAATCGACAAAAACCCATAAATGCCGCGCCTCATGGCTCCGGTTAGGGAGATGAGGCGCGGAATAATGGTGTGTTTTTTCTTACAGACTGGCGAGGATGCCCTTGCCGGATTCCTCGAAGATTCTCTGTGAGGTGAATTCTGCAAAAGCTCCGGCGGAGGCGAGGGCGGCATACTCATCGGATCCGTCGTCGCCGTACTTGACCGCGATATTGGCAAGCACGAAGCCCTTGACCGTGACAGAGGCCGTTCCGTCTGCGTTGGTGAAGATGCTGTTGCCATCAAGCTCGGAGGCGGTGATCAGCGATTCGCTTTCGGCAAACCACAGCGTGACCTTGCTCCCAGCCAGCTGTTCCACGGTGTCCACGCCCCAGTTGTCGCAGAAGGTGAACACGTCGTTGCCACCGCCGCCGTGCATGCGGTCGTTCCCGATGCCGCCCGCGATCACATCGTTCCCGGACGCGCCGACGATCCGGTCGTTGCCATCGTCGCCGAAGAGCCAATTGTCGCCCTTGTTCGCCCAGATGGTGTCGTCGCCGTCGCCGCCGCGAATCGTCATGCCGCCGCCCGTGTACTCAAACTTATTGCTCGTCATGTCAACAATGTCGTTGCCAGCACCGGCACGGATTTCGTCAATCTGGGCAATACGAGACTGGCCCAGACCGAGTTCATCGGGCGAAGCGGAATAGATGTCGTCCACGAAGAGCGCGTCGCCGTTCGCGTCGTCCGTCATCAGCAGAACGTTTGCATCGGTGGTCGAACCTTCGATCACGTCGATGAGCTTGTTTTTGCCAACGAGCATAACGTTTTCCTTTGTGCCGCCCCATGGATCATCGGCGGAGCTGACGTGCTGAGCAACGTAGCCGGATTCCCATGTGCTAACGGTATTCACGAAGAATACATCCGCATTGCTGTCGGCGTTGGACCTGACAAGCTTCGGGTCATCAGTTCCCTTTTCCGCGACGACAGGTTCGATTACAGTCCATTCCTCGCCGTCATCGGCTTTGACGCGCACCTGATAGTTGCCCTCGGGCAGCTGGTAGGAATCCAGCGCATTAGTATCGGCATCAAGTTGGACGACATGCTCGAAATCGTCCGTGGAGTATTCCACAACGTACTGCGTGGCTCCCGAAATCTCTTCCCAGGTCTGCGTCTGCGGAATGACATCGCCGTTCATGCAGGTGATTGTCACGGAAGCGGCGGAGATGGTGCCTTC
>Ga0265298_10000115_pt1 | contig 118118 bp, 126 predicted proteins | sample AusTroGonzalo_MG_3_FD_193486 | JGI IMG/M metagenome (GOLD analysis project Ga0265298, IMG submission 193486) | Bovine rumen microbial communities from tropical cattle in Woodstock, Queensland, Australia - Gonzalo_01 | ecosystem: Host-associated > Mammals > Digestive system > Stomach > Rumen ...
AGTAAGTATAAACCGCCATAGGAAGATGTGTCAATGATTTATAGGTAGTGGGGAAGTATTGTAAGGTTCTTCTTGATTTGTTTCTTTACCACGAATGGAAGGGATGAAGCAATAAGCCTACAAACACCACAGATTTGTTTGCTGGACTGTTTAGGTCTACCTCCTTTGGCTTACCTGTTTGTGCTTAATAATCAGACTTGGATAACGATGGACAATCATGGCTACGATGCGTTTTTCCACCAGCAACCTTATCAAGGGTTTCTTGGTCAAGTTCTACATCCTGTAGTTCTTCAAGATAAGCCTCTGCCTGTTCCTTGGTAATCTCGATGCCTGCTTTCTTAGCCAGCTCTATGAGTTCTTCTGGAGTTTTACACTCCATTGCTTTTTCAATCTGCTCTTTGGTAAATGAATTTAAGTCAAGTTTTTCCATTTCATATCTCTTCTTTTACCGTTCTTAATCATATTTTCCTTTGACGGGACATTCTGGTGGTGGGTCACCACCATCTCCGCCGGCAACCTTGTCAAGGGCTTTTTCATCCAGTTCTACATTCTGTATTTCATCAAGATATGCTTCTGCCTGTTCAAGTGTGAGTTCAACACCTGCTTTCTTAGCCAGAGCAATAAGTTCTTCTGGAGTATTACACGCCATTGCTTTTTCAATCTGTTCTTTGGTAAGTGAGTTTAAGTCAAGTTTGTTCATTTCATACCTCTTCTTTAATTTTAATATCAAGAAGTCCATAAGTCAATAAAAAAGCCCCACGATCGTGAGGCGCATCTGCGTAAAAAATAAATCTCTAATCAATGAACTGTATATGTTTTGGATAGTGGATTACTGGTATGTCCGTTTTTATCTTTGACATAGAGTTGTATTACTGATGTTCCAACATCTTCTGCCGTGGTTTCATATGGAGCATAGTATACCATATGCTTATCATCTTGCTTTGGAAGTCCCATTTCAGTTTCAGGAGTTGTAACTATCCCTGTTGTATTATTCTTAATAAGGATAAACGCAGACTTAATATCTTTATCCTCATCATATGCTTCAAATGTCAGATAGAAAAATTCACCCACATTGTAATAAGTAGTTTCAACAATATCTGCAGGGTCAGCATATAACTTGATATTAGCAATTACAGGCGCATTGTCATCATCGCCACCACCGCCACCACCATCACAGGAAACAAATAACACACAAAGTGTTATAAGTAAAAATAAAAATATTTTCTTCATAACTCTAATTTAAGCCATAAGAACGACTTTGGCAAGAAAAAAAAGCCCCACTATCGTGAGGCGCATAATGAATGTATTATGGCGTTGATGGATGCTGGACAGTCCATCCTGTAGGAATTCTACTATCTCCATATTCTTCTGGCAATCCAGCAGGACAGATGAATGTCCCACCAGATGGAACCCCATAAACCCAATTAGATGTAAAAGCGTTATCCCAATCACCAAAATGGACAGTAATACTGTTTAAATTAATACATTCTGCGAACATCCAAGCATAACACCCAGTCTCCAATTCTATTGCCGGCAATTCTGGTGCTGTTGTAAGAGAATGACAATGAGAGAACATAAAACTATAACAACCCATTGCCAAAGTAGTCGCTGGTAATTCTGGTGCTGTTGTAAGAGCATAACAACCAAAAAACATATCTTCATAACAATAATCTGCCAAAGTAGTTGCTGGTAATTCTGGTGCTGTTGTAAGGGAAGAACAATCTTCGAACATTGAAGTATAACAACGCTCTGCCAAAGTAGTTGCTGGTAATTCTGGTGCTGTTGTAAGGGCATCACATTCATAGAACATATAAGCATAACAACGCTCTGCCAATGTTGTTGCTGGTAATTTCGGTGCTGTTGTAAGCGTTGAATTGCCGTAAAACAAACGATAGAAAGCCCATTCAGGGACAGAATTGCCACCACAATTTTTATCCAACAGGCTCATTATGTTGCCACTTGCTGAAACTGAACCGCTTATTACAAATTTTATCCATTTACTTGAAGTTTCTGAGAAAGTGGCATTAGAACCTGTAGCCCGAATATATACTTTATCGCCATTATTTGGTAAATCAACTGATGTAGAATTAATTATAAAGGGAAGCCAATTTTCCTTATCTGTGGAATATTCAAGAGTAGGAGTTGTAGTCAATGAATAAGCAACAGTAGTTGAGATAGAGCAACCATCTACATTTGCTGTAAAGCATAGATAATCATCAGAAGCAGGGATTACTGCCTCTCCAGAACCGCCATTTCCGCCACCATTGTTTCCACCGCCAGATGGGTCATCAGAACCACCTCCTCCGCCACCGCAGGCGGAAAGGCAGAACACAAGGCACATAGCCATAAACAGTACAAACCATTTATTTGCTTTCATAAGAAAAATTTAACCCCCGCCTGCTCAAATTGTCAAGGCGCAGGGCTCCCTGAACAATGCTTAGAAAAAAGGAAAGCCAGCTGAAGTGCCTGCCCTAGACATTGCGCTCTGCAGCAACAAGAAAGCCATATTCACTCAAAAGAAACAAGTGAATATGGCTTATTCTTGTCTGCAGGGTACGCACCAGTCGAGGGTGGGTACTTAAAGCTGGCTTTATTATTTCTGGATATACTCCAGGGCAATCTTGAGCATGCGCCGTATTGGCTCAGCAGCACCCCACAGGAGCTGGTCGCCTACGGTGAACAGGGTCAGGTACTCTGGTCCCAGGTTCATCTTGCGGATTCTTCCTACAGGTACAGTCAATGTGCCGGAAACATAGGCAGGTGACAGGTACTTGATGGTGTCCTCAATCTCGTTAGGCACAACCTTTACCCACTGGTTTGCAGAACCGATCATATCGTAGATCTCGTCCAGAGGAACATCCTTGGTCATCTTCACTGTGATACCCTGGCTGTGGCACCGCATTGCACCGATTCTTACGCAGATACCGTCGATAGGAATCATCTTCTTGGTCTGGAGAATCTTGTTGGTCTCGGAAACTCCCTTCCACTCCTCCTTGGACTGGCCGTTCTCAAGCTTCTTGTCGATCCATGGGATAACGCTTCCTGCCAGAGGAACCTTGAAGTTTGCAACAGGCATCTCAGGAGACCTGATTGCAGCGGTAACCATCCGGTCCACCTCCAGGATCTGGGATGCAGGATCATAAATCTTGTCCCCTGCAGCGCTGCCCAGGAACTTCATCTGAGCCAGAAGCTCCTTCATATTCTTTGCACCTGCACCGCTTGATGCCTGATATGTCATGGAGGTAAGCCATTCCACCAGGTTGTTCTGGAACAGAGCTCCGATTCCCATGAGCATAAGGCTTACTGTGCAGTTTCCCCCTACATAAGTCTTGATTCCATCCTTCAGCGCCTTGTCAATGACATGTCTGTTGACAGGGTCCAGGATGATGATGCTGTCCTTGTTCATGCGCAGTGTGGATGCAGCGTCGATCCAGTAGCCCTTCCAGCCTGTAGCCATGAGCTCCGGATACACCTTCTCCGTATAGCTGCCTCCCTGGCATGTGACAACAATATCCATCTGTTTGAGTTTATCGATATTGTAAGCGTCCTCAAGAATTCCAGTCTCTCCGCCAGCATATTTATCTACCTTTCCAGCCTGTGAAGAGGAGAAGAACACCTTCTCGAACCCGCCGAAATCATTTTCTTCCACCATTCTCTGCATAAGAACGGAGCCGACCATGCCGCGATAACCGACAAAACCTACTTTGATCATTTTAAACTCCTCAAACAAATGAATTTGTTAGATTGTTATACTATAAAGAGAAAAAAAATAAAAGTCTTTTTTCACAATATTTTCAGAAACCGGAAAGAATCAGCTTGGTGATCTCAAAATAGATTGAGAGTCCGCACACATCTATGAAGGTGGAAAGAAGAGGTCCTGACATTACTGTAGGGTCGAAGCCGAACTTGTGGATCAGAAGCGGTGCAAAGGCTCCAAGCACTGTGGAGAACACAACTACAAAGCAGAGGGATATTGCAATAGCGGTAGCCTGGAACAGGGTGATCTCCGGCGGGAACAGGACACCTCGGAAGAAGATGGCAGCTCCGGTGATGATACCCATGAGAAGACCGATGACCATCTCCTTAAGAATGATGCGCCACATATCGCCGCTCTCGATCTCTCCTGTGGCAAGACCACGGATCATAAGGGCAGAGGACTGGTTTGACACATTACCGCCGGTCTGGGTTATTACAGGCATGAAGATGAAGAGGAATGCTGCACCCATTACAATCCCCTCGTAGTGGGCCAGTACGTTGGTGGTTATAGTACCAAGGAAAAGGAGGACAACCAGCCAGGGAACACGCTTTTTTACCATGCCCCAGATCGATGTGTCCAGGTATGGCTCGATCTCACCTGTCATCGCACCCATCTTGTAAACATCCTCGGTCTGCTCTTCCCTGATGACGTCGATGATATCGTCGTAGGTTACAATACCCAGGAGCACGTTGTTCTCGTCCACAACAGGCACTGCAAGGAAGCCGTAGGTGATGAAGATCTTGGCTGTCTCCTCCTGGTCGGTGTCGTCATGTACCGAGATGATATCGGTCTCCATTATATCCTTGATTATCTCGTCATCCTCGTGCTCTAAAAGGTCACGGAGGGAGACAAGGCCGATAAGCCGCTTAAGCTGGTCAACAACATAGACGATATAGAGGGTCTCCACATCCTTGGCATGCTGTCCCCGGATAAACTTGAGGGCCTGCCCCACTGTGATGTTGGACTTGATGGCGATATAGCGGGGGGTCATGAGGCCTGCCGCATCATCCTCGTCGAACTTGAGGAGGAAGATCATCTCCTTCTTCACATCATCGGAGAGGTTTTCCCATACCGACTTGCGGACATCGGGAGATGCAGACTGGATGATATCGACCAGGTCGTCCGGCTCCATCTCTTTGAGAAGCTGCTTGATGCCTGTGATTCCGCCGTCTGTAAGGTTCCGGATAATATCTTCCTGATCCTTTGCAGAGAGGGAGTCCATAAGGTCTATCTTCATATCAAGGGGGAGGTTGCGGAATATGATTTTTTCTTCTTCTTCAGACAGGTCGTCCCAGTTCTCAATAAGATCCTGTGTAGAGATATCCTTCAGGTTCTTCTTGAGCTCTGCGGGATTGAGCATCTGCAGATATTCTTTTATGGATTCCAGTGTGGTCATGGCTGAAACACCCCCTACTCAACGTATATTATTTCCCTCTCCAGCCGGAAGCCGAAAGCTTCCTTGACCCGTTCCTGCACCAGACTGACCAGGTCTTTTACGTCCTGTGCAGTTGCGTGGCCGCTGTTCACTATTATATTGGCATGGTGCTCAGATATCTTGGCACCGCCCACAGTATAACCTCTTAAGCCCAGGTTGTCTATTATCTTTCCGGAAGGAAGTCCGAACTCCCTGTTGTTCTTGAACACAGAGCCGGCGCAGGGGTATGCGAAGTGCCCTTTTGCCTCCCGGTCTGCCTTGTACCCTTCCATCTCCCTGCCGAGAGTCTCGGCATTGCCACATGTGGTGGCAAAGATGCCCTCAAGGATAATGCCGCCATTGGTCTGGAAGGGGCTTTTCTTGTAACCGAAGCCTCCGGCTTCGGTCTCCAGGGTACAAACATTGCCTTCCCGGTCCAGGTACACCGCTGCCTTGAGGGCATCGGAGATGGAGGCGTTGTAGCACCTGGCATTCATATAGATGGCACCGCCGGTGCTGCCAGGCATGGAGTAGAAGAACTGGAGCCCTGCCCTTCCTGCGCTGGATGCAAACTGGGCTACATCGCTTATGGCAGCACCGCAGCCGGCGTGTAAAAGCCCATTGGTTTCCAGAAATATCTGGTCAAGCCCTCCGGTTGCGATAATCACCCCTTTGTAGCCGCTGTCAGGGAAGAGCACATTGGCTCCGCCCCCCAGGATAAAGCACTTCAGGCCGGCTTGGATTGCAGCTTCTCTGGCCTTTATCAGGGCCTCTATATCCTTTGGAACAACGAAATAGTCTGCCGGTCCGCCGATCTTGAAGGTGGTGTGGAGCGACATCTTCTCCTGAGTCAGAACATCTGCGTTGATTCCAGCAAAAAGCCCTTTATCCATATTGTTATGATACTTTTTTTACCCCATATCTTCAACCTGTCTATTAAAAAAAAACTCTCTGATGTATAATGGCGTATGTTTTCCTTCAAGCGATGCAGTATTCCCGATTGCTCAAACTTCATTTTCAACGGCTCTGACCGGTGCCTCAGGCACAGCCTGGACTCCCAGGGAGCTGCTGAAGAGGCTCTGAAGCTCATAAAAGCGAAACCTTTTATACGGGACCTCTGCTTCGAGGGGATGACTTTCGAGAACTTCTCTTTCCAGGGGAAAGCCCTCCATTCCTGTTTCCTAAAGGGATGCACCTTCATCAACTGCTCATTTACAGGCACCTCAATTAGGCAGTGTTTCTTCGACTTCTCCACCTTCAAGGGATGCACCTTCAAGAACGCCAAGGTAAAACAGAGCTCCTTTGCAGTCTCCTCCCTCTCCTGGGTAAGGATAAACGAGTCGGAGGTGTTCCACAGCAACTTCAACGGAAGTACCATACTGGACTGCAACTTCAGCGACAACGATTTCTACTTCTCTTCTTTTCTCAACGCTCAGCTCAGAAACATAGACTTCAGCAACTGCAATATAAAAAAAGCCAGCTTTGTCTTCTCAAGGCTTGAGAACATAAACTTCAAGAACTCCAATGTGCAGGAAGCCCTGTTCGAGATAACAGGAACCCTCTATGACTGATATGGAAAAAAGCTGGAAGTGGCAGCTGGCCCACCGCATAACCACAGCAGATGAGCTTGATAAGCTGATAAAGCTATCCTCCGAGGAGAAAGCAGACATCGGCAAGAGCCTTTCCCTTTTCCGCATGGCCATTACACCCTACTACGCCTCCCTCATGGATAAAGAGGATCCACACTGCCCTATCAGGATGCAGATGATTCCTTCGGCAGCTGAACGGGTGCGGGGCGAGTTTGACCTGGACGACCCCTTAGGAGAGATAAAATATAACCCGGCACCCAATGTGGTGCGCCGCTATCCGGACCGGGCCCTGCTGCTTATAACCATGCAGTGCGCCGCCTACTGCCGCCACTGCACACGCCGCCGGGTGGTGGGGAGCACCGACTGTACCATATCCAAGGAACAGCTTCGGCAGGCTCTTGATTATATAGAAAAAACTCCAGAGATCAGGGATGTGCTTATCTCCGGCGGCGACCCCTTTATACTGGAGACTGGCGCACTGGAGGAGATCATAGCCGCGGTCCGGGCTATAAAGCATGTGGAGATAATACGCATAGGCACCCGGGTGCCGGTGGTGCTCCCCATGCGGATAGACAGAGAGCTTACCGGCATGCTCAAGAAGTACCATCCTGTCTGGGTAAACACCCACTTCAACCACCCAAAGGAGCTGACACCAGAGGCTATAAAAGCCTGTGAGGCGCTGGCAGATGCCGGGATTCCGGTTGGAAACCAGACTGTGCTCCTGAAGGGAATAAACGACGACGCAGAGATTCTGAAAAAACTGTTCCTGGGCCTGGTTAAGGCCAGGGTACGCCCCTACTACCTGTTCCAGTGCGACTTAAGCGTGGGAATAAGCCACTTCCGCACCCCGGTGAAGAAAGGGATAGAGATCATGCACAGCCTCACCAGCTCAATATCGGGCTATGCTGTCCCCAAATATGCCATCGACCTGCCGGTGGGCGGCGGCAAGGTGACATTGGGCTACAACTATGTGGTCTCCAAGGAAGATAAGGAGCTGGTGCTGGAGAACTACCTTGGAAAGCTTTACCGATACCCTGCCCGGTAGCTCATGGTTGAAATCACTCCCTCATTGCTATATAATTAAAATGATGTTTTTAAGATTCAAAGCTGTCTTTCTGATCATGCTTCTCATCCTGCTGTCAGGCATCCCGGCACTGGCACAGAACACCCCTGCCGACCGCTTCAAGAAAAAGCTGGACGGAGCCTGGGTCAAGAAGGAGAAGGACGGTTCATCCACCATCATCAACTACAATGAATCCTCCAACGATATAATCATGTTCAGCGATGCCCAGGGAGTACAGGAGGTCTATCTCTGCTCCCAGTTCAGCCCCACCCTTAAAGAGAACACCTGGTACCTTTTAGGCACCAATGACATGGTCCCCTTTATCAGGATGAACATAACAGTACGCCTTGAGTCCGAGGATGTCTGTTACTTCACAGTAAGGGAAGAGGGAATCAAGAACGATGGGGTAATCTGGACCGGCAAATATTCCAGAATGACCGAGTACGGAGAGAAGAAAGCCCCGAAAGAGGAGAAGCAGTTTGTGCTGGACGGCATCTATGAGAACGATACAATGAAGCTGATATTCTCCAAACAGCGCTTTACTCTGACCGATGAAAAAGGAAACCGGTCAGGCCTTGCCGCCCTCTACGACTTCGAGGACATCTCTATCCTGGAGCTCCGTTTCCTGGGTAAGGAAGGAAAGCTTGAGAGCCTTCTCCAGTATAAGTTTGACCACTCCATAACAGAAAATGATGATGCAATCATTGTAGAGATAAGCATGCTGCCGGGGAAGATAAAGATCCACGGTTTCAAGCCTTCGGGAGAGTCCAAGCTGGTGCTTACCCAGAAGATAGCTAAGGAAAAAGCAGAATAACTACATCCGCATCGGGACGCCGGATGCAGCCAGATATTCCTTTATACCCTGTACAGTGTAATCGCCGTAGTGAACCATGGAGGCAATGAGTGCTGCATCTGCATTGCCGTTCTTGAACACATCCTCAAGATGCTCGGGTTTTCCCGCACCACCGGATGCAACCACAGGGACCCCCACATTGTCAGAAATCATCTTGGTAAGAGGGATTTCGTAGCCGTTCTTGGTGCCATCTGCATCAATAGAGTTAAGGACAAACTCACCGGCACCCAGCCTCTCTGCCTGCTTTGCCCAGGCCAGGGCATCCAGCTCTGTGGCGGTGCGGCCGCCGTTTATGAAAACCCGGTAGCCTGACGGCATATCGGGATCCCGGGCTGCGTCCATTCCCAGCACTATGCACTGGCGGCCGAAGATAGAGGCCCCCTCTTCTATTATAGAAGGATTCTTCACAGCCTGTGAATTGACGCTGATCTTCTCGGCTCCGGCAAGGAGTACACGCCGCATATCTGCCACACTTGCAATACCGCCCCCTACTGAGAAGGGGATAAAGATGCGCTCTGCCACCTGTTCCACCACATCAATCATTATGCCCCGCTTCTCGGCAGAGGCTGTTATGTCGTAGAACACCAGCTCGTCAACGCCGTCGTGATAGTATTTCTCGGCCATCTCCACAGGGTCGCCGATATCTATATTTCCTTTGAATTTGATTCCTTTGGTTGTCTTTCCGTCCCGCACATCAAGGCAGATGATGATTCTTTTCTTAAGCATATCAGACTCCGAACTCGATGAAGTTTTTCATGATCTGGATTCCCACAGGACCAGATTTCTCCGGGTGGAACTGGGCCGCAGCCACATTTTCCCGGCCTATGATTGAATAGAAAGGAACCATGTACTCGGTCTGTGCAATGCCATACTGAGCCTCTACATATGGGTAATAGGAATGGACAAAGTAGACATCCGGAGATGCGGGAATACCCTTCAGAAGGTAGTGCTCCTGCACCTGGTCAAAGCTGTTCCACCCTATCTCAGGTACTTTCAGGCCGCCGGAAGGAAAACGCTTTGCAATGCCGGGAATAAGCCCCAGGCAGTCCACATCCCCTTCCTCTGTATGGTCAAGGATTATCTGGCAGCCCAGGCAGATTCCGAAAATCTGCTTGCCTGTCTTATAGAATTCCTTCATCATGGCACCAAGCCCGGTCTTCTCAAGCTGTCCCATGGCATAGGCAGCCTCGCCCACTCCGGGGAACAGAAGCTTATCACACTTCAAGAGCTCCTCGGCCCGGTCAGATATGATAAAATCAGCCTTCAGAAACTGTAGGAGATTCTGTATGCTCCGCAGGTTTCCGGCCTTATAGTCAACAACACCAGTCTTCATCTTTCGTTAAGCTCCGAAATAAAATACTCAAACACAGGGCTGCCCTTCTCCTTAGGAACAATTATGCCCCTGATCTGCACCTTGTCTGCATTCACAGAGACAGGCCTGCCTGTGTTGAATTCTCCAATCTCAATTTTCTTTATCAAGTTCTGGACAAAAAGCTTCACCACTGGGGAAGCAACCCTGGCATCCTTCTCGCCTGAGAAACAGAGGTCAGAATCCAAAGAGTAGAAGCCGCTTTCGATATTGGCCCAAAGGTACACCTGATAATGCCGCTTAAGCTTTAAATCCTGAATCGACGGATTATCCCTGAACACAAAGATATCCTGGGTATAAAGGCCGTCCAGCTCGGAAACAAGATAACTGTCAGGATCGTAGGCTGCCAGCAGCTTCTGCATGTCATCCTCGGTATAGATGATCAGCTTCTTGCTGGGAAGGCAGTAGCCTGCCCCTGTCTCAAGGTCTATATAATAGTCAAAGCCGTTCTCGGAGTGTTTCTCATACCGTTTTTTCACATTGAAGTAGGTCTTTGCATGAAGCTTGCTATAGTCACCCTCAAGGAAAACAGTGAGTTTGTCAGGGGTAACGAAGCAGCAGTAGATACGGTCTGTGTCTTTTATAACCTGGTCAGGAATGCCGTTCTTGGTGAACATTTCGGCAAACATGCCTGGCAGAGCATTCACCCTGCCTGCAAGATATGTGGAGCATCCCCCCGGTATGAAACCGGGAAGGGAGGCTTCAGATTTTCCCCTGCCGCCTGTGGTGGCACAGCCTGCCAGAACAAGGCACAGGAGAAGAAGTACTGTTAATTTTTTGCAACTGCAACCATGCATGTGTAGTCGCCGCATTCGCATTCAGTCATACCCTCGGTCTTTTCCCAGTCCAGCTTCTCGGTAAGAGTCTCGGAAAGGAGATACTCGCCGAAGGCCTCTACCGCAGCCTTGACCTCATCATTTCCATCCAGCTTGATGCTGATACGGTCTGTAACCTGGAAACCAGCCTCTTTTCTCATGTTCTGGATATTCCTGATAAGATCCCGGATAATACCTTCCTGCTTGAGCTCCTGGGTGATGGTGGTGTCAAGACCGATGGTCAGGGAGCCGTCGTTCATAACCTTAAGGTTGCCCTTCTCGGTTCTGGTGACAACAATCTCGTCCTTGGTGATGTCATAGCTCTTGCCATTGATTTCAATAGCCAGTGTAGCACCGTCCAGGAGGGATCTGATCTCCTCTCCGCCGAACTTGCTGATAATCTCGGCACCGGCCTTCATATCCTTGCCCAGCTCTTTTCCAAGCTCACGGAAATTGGCCTTGCAGGAGTATTCAACCAGCTCCTCCTCGTTCTCACGGATGCTGATCTCCTTTACGTTGAGCTCCTCTGCTATGATGTTCTCCATCTCCTGGAGTATGACTTTCTCCTGCTGGTCCCTTGTGACCAGATAAGCAGACTTAAGAGGCTGCCGTGTCTTTATCTCGTGGGAGCTCCGGAGCGCTCTTCCAAGGGAAACTGCCTTGCGGGTGACTTCCATCTTCTTCTCAAGCTCAAGGTCGATGAGGCTCTCATCAGCCACCGGGAAGTCGCACAGATGCACAGAGGCAGGCATATCAGGGGTCCGCAGGTTCCTGTAGATCTCATCGGTGATGAATGGAATCACAGGACATGCCACCTTGATGAATTTCATGAGCACTGTATACAGGGTCTGGTAAGCCTGCTCTTTGTCCAGGTCGCTCTCGGACTTCCAGAATCTTCTTCTGGAGCGGCGTACATACCAGTTATTAAGAGCATCAAGGAAATCAAGGAGAAGTCCGTTTGCCCTCTGGATATTGTAGGTGTCAAAGCTCTCGGTCACATTCTTGATCAGGGACTCTGCCACAGAGAGGATCCATCTGTCCAGTGGATTCTTTGGATTCTCAGGAGCCTTGGTCACCTGAATCTTGTCGATATTTGCGTATGTAACAAAGAAGCTGTATGCATTCCACAGTGGGAGGATGAGGGTCTTGAGGACCTCCTTCACACCCTTGTCGGAATAGCGCAGGTCCTCGGCCCGCACTACAGCTGAGTTGACAAGGAAGAACCGGAGGGCGTCGGCACCGAACTTGTCGATTACCTCAACCGGGTCGGTGTAGTTCCTGAGGCTCTTGGACATCTTACGTCCATCCTCGGCCAGCACCAGTCCGTTTACAACAACGTTTTTGAATGCAGGTCTGTCAAACAGGGCAGCACCAAGCACTACCAGTGTATAGAACCATCCTCTGGTCTGGTCCAGTCCCTCGCAGATAAAGTCTGCCGGGAAGTGCTCCTCGAACCGCTCCTTGTTCTCGAATGGATAATGAACCTGAGCATAAGGCATGGAGCCGGACTCGAACCAGCAGTCCAATACCTCGGGGATTCTCTTCATTGTGCCGCCGCACTCGCACTTATAGGTGATGTCATCTACAAAGTGCTTGTGGAGGTCCACAACCTTTACGCCGGACTTCTCTTCCAGCTCGGCACGGCTTCCCATGCAGTGGGTCTTGCCGCACTTGTCGCATTTCCAGATCGGAATCGGGTTACCCCAGTATCTGTTTCTGGAGATTGCCCAGTCTCTTGCACCCTCAAGCCACTTTCCGAAGCGTCCTTCCTTAAGGTGGGCAGGAACCCAGTTGATCTGGCTGTTGGCCTTGAGCATCTTCTCCTTGATCTTCTGGATATCAACAAACCAGGATGAGATAGCTCTGTAGATAAGAGGAGAATGGCATCTCCAGCAGTGCGGATAGTTATGAACATAGTTCTGGCGGAGCACCAGCTTGCCCTCGGCCTTGAGCCGGGCAATGATGTCCTTGTCGCAGTCTTTTACGAATCTTCCCTGATAGTCAGGAACATCGGCGGTAAACTTACACTCTGCATCAACAGGGCAGATCACAGGAATGCCGGTTCCCTTGAGGGTGTTGTTGTCGTCCTCACCGAAGCCGCTGGCTGTATGTACGATACCAGTACCATCCTCGGTGGTTACATATGCAGCAGGGAATACCCGGAATGCACCCTTCTCTTCGATGGATGCGAAGTAGTTGAACAGCGGCTCGTAGGACATGCCCACCAGCTCGCTTCCCTTCTTGGTCCAGACAACCTCGTAGTCGGTCTCTTTCTTGTAGTAAGCTGAAAGCCGGGCCTGAGCCATGATGTAGCACTCAGCTCCGTCCTTAACCTTCACATAGTCGATCTCGGGGTTCACAGCCAGAGCCTGGTTGGATGGCAGTGTCCATGGAGTTGTGGTCCATGCCAGGAAGTAGGTGTTATCCTCCCCTTTCACCTTGAACTTGATGGTGATTGCAGGGTCTGTGTCCTCCTGGTAACCGCCCAGGTTGAGCTCGTGGTTGGAAAGTACAGTGGAGCACCGTGGGCAGTATGGCAGGATGTAGAAGCCTTCGTAGATGAGCCCCTTGTCCCACAGCTGTTTGACAACCCACCAGATGGACTCCATATAGTCCGGGTTCATGGTCTTGTAGTCGTTGTCAAAATCGACCCAGCGGCCCATGCGGGTCACAGTCTTGCGCCATTCGCTGGTGTAACGGAGCACGATCTTGCGGCAGTTCTCGTTGAACTTTGCGATGCCGTAGTCCTCGATCTCCTTCTTTCCGGAGATCTTCAGCTCCTTCTCCATCTCATATTCAACAGGAAGTCCATGGCAGTCCCATCCGAAGCGGCGGTCCACCATCTTTCCCTTCATGGTCATATAGCGTGGATAAATATCTTTGATTGTACCAGGAACAAAGTGTCCGAAGTGCGGAAGTCCTGTGGCAAACGGAGGGCCGTCGTAGAACACATATTCGCTGGCTCCTTCCCTCTGCTTCATAGACTTCTTGAAAATATCATTCTCTTCCCAGAATTTAAGGACTCCTTCCTCCATCTTAGGAAAATCAACTTTAGGATCTACCGGGTTGTACAAAATATCCTCCAAAATATCAATAAAGAATAATTAAATATATAGCGTATAAAAGAAATTTGCAATATAATGAAGTATATATTATAATATCTACAGGACTGTGAAATATGATTGACGATATTCTGATTCTTGCAGGGGGTTCCGGGACACGACTGTGGCCTGCCTCCCTCTCCAGGTTTCCCAAGCAATATATAAAAGTGAAAGGAGAAGATTCCCTCCTTGCCCTGACCATAAAGCGCTCCCTTGCCCTCAATCCGGCAGGAAAGATATATATAATATCCCTCAAGAGCCAGATGGAGGAGCTTATAAAGGAATGCGCCCCCTTTGCCCACACCGGCAAGATTGCAGTCATACCTGAGCCTGAGGCACGGAACACTGCCCCCGCCATCGGAATTGCAGTGCGGGCCCTGGAGCTGATGGGGAAGGCTGATTCCTCCCTTTTAGTGCTTCCTGCTGACCATATGATAGAGAACATTGAGAAGTTCAGAAGCTGCGTTGAGAAGGCAGATGTCCTTTCCCGGGCCGGGCACCTTGTGACATTCGGCATAAAGCCCCTCTACCCAGAGACCGGCTACGGCTATATCGAGCAGGGAGAGGCTGAGAAGACCGGCAATATCGTGAAATCCTTCAGGGAAAAGCCTGACCTGGAGACAGCCAAGAAGTTCCTTGCCGATGGCAAGTACCTGTGGAACTCCGGCATGTTCTGCTTCACCGGCAGGACCTACTGGAGCCAGCTGGCTCAGCATTCAAAGGCTATGACCGATGCTATCGGCACTGTCACAAAAACAGGGGAATATACAAAAGATGGCATCCAGGTTCTTATGGACACCCCCGAGGTGGCAGAGGCTTATACAAAATCACCGTCCAATTCCATCGACTATGCTGTCATGGAGAAAAGTTCCCTCTCTGCTGTGGTTTCTGCCGACTTTGACTGGAACGATATCGGCAGCTGGGACCAGTTCGAGACCCTGCTGACAGGACAGGAGCAGAAGGATGTGTACCAGACCGGATGCAGGAATACAACTGTGTTCTCCGATATCCCGGTGGCGCTGTGTGATGTGGATGATATCACTGTTGTTATAAAGAATGGAAAAGCGCTGATATGCAGGAAAGGTTCCTCCCAGAAGGTGAAGGAAGTCCGTTCCCAGATAGAGAAAGCCGGCAGGAAAGAGCTGCTGTAAGGAGTTGATTGTGTCTAAACATGCTGAAATACCGATGAGGACTGTGGGTCCCATCAGAATAAAAGGAGCTGTGGAAGGAGATATCTCTGTACCATTGGCCACACTGGAGACACCTCTCTGGTTCTCGGTAGGACGCGGTGCAAAAGTAAGCCTTCAATCTGGCGGCATAACAACCACAATCCTAGACAGCCGCATGACCCGGAGCATCATACTGGAGGCCCCGGATGCAAACTCTGCCCTGGCCGCCGCCCAGAATATAGCCGGCTCCAGGGAAGAGCTGCAGAAGGTGGTGGCCGGAAGTTCCCACATCGCAAAACTTATTGACATAAACTGGCAGATAGCTGCCAACCTTATATACCTGCGGCTTGAGTTCTTCACCGGGGATGCATCGGGCCACAACATGGTGACCAATGCAGCGGACAAGCTCTTCGGCTATATTCTGGAGAAGTACCCGGAGCTTTCCTACTGCTCTATTTCCGGCAACTACTGCTGCGACAAGAAGGTGTCGGCGGTGAACGGCATACTAGGCCGGGGCCGGAGCGTTGTGGCAGAGATCACTGTTCCCCGGGCAATCTGCGAGGAATATCTCCATACCACACCTGAGAAAATTGCAGAGATAAATACAAAGAAAAACCTTTTAGGCTCCATACTGGCAGGCAGCCTGCGGAGCGCCAACGCCCACTACGCCAACATGCTGCTGGCCTTCTATCTGGCCACCGGACAGGATGCGGCAAACATAGTGGAAGGTTCCCAGGGCATCACCTATGCCGAGGTGAAAGATGACTGCCTCAGGCTCTCCTGCACCCTCCCCAACATCATTGTGGGATCGGTAGGCAACGGAAAGAACGCCCCCTATGCAGAGGAGAACCTGGCCTTATTGGGCTGCAAGGAAGAGCGAAAAGCTGGAGAGAACGGTGACCGTCTGGCTGCTATCTGCGCCGCCACAGTACTGTGCGGAGAGCTTTCCCTGCTGGCTGCCGAGACCAATCCCGGTGAGCTTATGAAAGCCCACATCAGAATAGAAAGAGGTAAGAAATGAGCGTTGCACAGCGGAAAGATGACCACATAGCACAGTGCCTCAAAGACCCGGCTGTAGACCGCTCCTGTTCAGGCTTCGACCAGCTCAGCCTGCCCCACCGGGCCCTGCCTGAGCTGGATTTCGACAAGGTGGACACCAGCATCACATTCCTGGGGAAGAAGTTATCATTCCCATTCATGCTCTCCTCCATGACCGGTGGAACCAGCAAAGAGACAATTACCATAAACCAGAACCTGGCCAAGGCGGCAGAGGAGTGCAAAATCGCATTCGCTGTAGGAAGCCAGCGTGTCATGTTCGAGGATAAAAAGGCAGAGAAGAGCTTCAAGCTCCGTGAGTTTGCCCCTTCTATACCGCTTGTTGCAAACCTGGGGGCAGTGCAGCTCAACTACGGCTTCGGCCTGGCAGAATGCAGAAAGGCAGTGAAGGTGCTGGACGCCGATGCCCTCTTCCTCCATTTAAACCCGCTGCAGGAGATTATCCAGAAAGGGGGCGACCGGAACTTCGAGAGCCTTTCAGATAAAATCAAGAGCATCCGTTCCAAGCTGGAAGTGCCCCTGATGATCAAAGAGACAGGCTGCGGCTTCTCCGAGGCTGACTACCGTCTTTTAATAAACTGCGGAATCCGCTATATTGATGTGGCAGGACGGGGCGGCACCTCCTGGAGCAGAATCGAGCACCTGTGCAACAAAGATGACAGCAGTCTGGGACTGGCTTTCCAGGACTGGGGCCTTACCACAGTGGAGACACTGGAGCAGGCAAAGCCTTTCGTAAACCAGCTGTTCCTTATTGCAGGCGGCGGCATCCGGAGCGGCATAGACCTGGTTAAGGCCATGAGCCTGGGAGCCAGCATGGGAAGCGCTGCACTGCCATTCCTGAAGGCAGCCCTTGAGAGCAAGGATGCAGTTGTAAAACTGATTGAAGAATTCCGGGAGCAGTTCAAGATCGCTCTGTTCCTGACAGGACATAAAAACGTAAGGATGAATGATGAGAACTGGAATTGACGACATTTCACTATACACCTCAAGCTTCTACCTGGACATGCATACCCTTGCCGAAAAGCGGAATGCAGACTACAGCAAATATACCGAGGGAATCGGCATAGAGCGGATCAGCATCCCTGCCCCGGATGAAGATATCATCACACTGGCGGCCAATGCTGCCCTTCCTGTGGTGGAAAGGTGCGACAAGACCAAGATCGGCACCCTGCTGTTTGCAACAGAAAGCGGCGTGGACCAGTCCAAGTCGGCGGCTGTGTTTGTACACCGGCTTCTGGATCTTCCATCCACCTGCCGTACAGTGGAGCTTAAACAGGCATGTTATTCATCCACCGCCGCTGTCCAGGCCGCCTGTGCCCTGGTTACCCGGAATCCACAGAAGACAGTACTTGTCATAACATCCGATGTAGCCCACTACCCGCTGGAGAGCCCGGGGGAGGCAACCCAGGGCTGCGGTGCTGTGGCTATGCTTATAACCGAGAACCCAAGAATCCTGGAGATACACCCTGAAAGCGGATGCTGCAGCGCAGACTCCTGGGATTTCTGGCGGCCTAATTACAGCAACTATCCTCTGTATGACGGCAAGTTCTCCATGATCAACTATGTGAAGACCTGCAAGGCAGCCTGGAAAGAGCTGGCCGAGATAAAAGGAATCACCTTCGACCAGATAGACCGGTTCTGCTATCACCTTCCTTTCTCCACCATGGGACTCAAGGCCCATCTTAAGCTGGCACGGGAAGCAGGAAGCCATAAAAGCCCTGATGAGCTGGCAAATCAGCTTACTCCTATCATCCAGTACTGCAAGGTGATCGGAAACTGCTATTCTGCATCCCTTTACTTCGCCCTCTGCTCCCTCTTGGACAACGCGCCGGAACGGCTTGAGAACAAGCTGGTTGCCCTCTTTGCATACGGCTCAGGTTGCTCAGGCGAGTTCTACACCGGTACATTCCAGCCAGGCTACAAGAAGTGCATCCGCACCGAAGTGAATAAAAAGCTTATCAAGAGCAGGAAGGAGATAGATTTCGACACCTACCTCCAGTTCCATAAAGCAGCTGACCCAATCGGAGGGGACTCCGGCGACTACACCACACCAGAGATGACAGAAGGGGCTTTCCGGTTCTGCGGAATCAAAGACCACTGCAGGATATATGAGCCATGCTCAAAGAGTGCACTGTAAATGTTCCGGGAAAGATAATCATCACAGGGGAACACTCTGTCCTCCAGGGATGCCCTGCCATTGCGGCAGCCTGCTCCCGTTACATCACAAACCATCTCATCAAGAATGATACAGGCAAGATAGAATTCAAAGATAAAGAACCTCTGCCGCCGGTGGCTTACAAGCTGCTGAACCAGGCTGTAGAGGAATTCAAACGCTATTTCACCCTTGATAGCGGAGTGACAATGGAGTTCTCCTCCACCCTCCCCATAGGATCTGGAATGGGAAGCTCTGCGGCTGTAGCTGCATCAGTATTTGCCGGACTCTGCGTGATGACAGAAAACAGGATTGCCCCAGAGGCCATGCTGGAATCCATAAAGCGGTGCGAGAACATAATACATGGCACCTCCAGCGGTCTTGATCCGGCAGCAGTCATATACGGCGGCATGGTAAAGAAGGCAGATGGAGTAATCACACCACGGCCGCTATCCACCCCGCTGCACTTCTACATAGTGAACACAGGCAAGCCTGAGTGCTCCACAGGAGAGGCTGTGGCAGAGGCAAAGAAGCACTTTACCCCAAGTCTTATAACCCAGTTCACCGCTGTTGCAGAGCGGATAGAACAGCATCTGGAAGCAGGTGATCTGACCGAACTTATCGTAGATGTACAGGAGAATGAGAAGCTACTTGAGGCTATAGGCGTAGTGCCTGAGCAGGTACAGGGTTTTGCCCGGAAGGCAGAGGCACTGGGAATGGGCTTCAAGATAAGCGGCGCAGGTGCAGTCTGCGGCGACAAAGGGGGAATCGGTCTGCTCTTTATGAAAGAAGAAAACCAGGCGAAAGCACAGGAATTGTGCCAAAGCTGCGGTTATACTATAGATCCTGTCCAGTTCCACATAGGAGGTCTCCCATGTCTTGCATAAAAGTATCGGCACCTGGAAGTCTTATGCTCACCGGAGAACACGCAGTGCTCCACGGAAGCCCTGCCGCAGCCTGTGCTGTAGACAAGCGGATATACCTGACACTTACACCCCGGAGCGACCGGGCAATACATATTGAATCACCCCTGGGCAATCTTGATACCACATTGGACAGCCTGCCGGCAGAAAGCCAGTTCAAATTTGTCATAGAAGCAATCAGACAAGTCAGACTGAACATCGGCATTGATATCAAGACCGAATCAGAGTTCTCATCCACCGTAGGACTGGGCTCATCAGCGGCAGTGACAGTCTGCACATGCATGGCACTGAACACTCTCAAAGGGATAATTCCAAAGCGGGAGGAGCTTTTCAACCAGTGTTACAATGTGGTACATGGAGTTCAGAAGACAGGAAGCGGCTGCGACCTGGCAGCAGCCATATATGGCGGCATAATAGCAATGGAGAGCAAGGATGGTCATTACACACCACGGAAGCTGGACTGTCCTTCCCTGCCGGATATTGACCTCTACTACTGCGGCTACAAGATGAAGACACCGGATGTTATTGCTCTGGTGAATAAGCGAGCCCAGGCCGAGCCCGAGAAATATGAGAAACTGTATCAGTACATGACACAGGTGGCAGGAGCCACAGTCACAGTGCTGGAGCGGGGGAACTTCGAGTTGGCTGGAAACCTCTTCGGCAAATACCAGATGCTTATGGAGCAGCTGGGTGTATGTGACGACACACTCAAGGATATGGTTACCAAGCTCCAGAATGATGCTGGAGTGCTGGGTGCCAAGATATCAGGTTCAGGATTGGGCGACTGCGTAATCAGCCTGGGAATCCCCACAAAGAAGCTGGAAGGATATCTGAATATACCAGTGAAGATCACTGACCGGGGAGCCTGCCCATGCTGACCAAAAGTGAATTTGCAAAGCGTATCCTGAGCGGTCATATACCATCAATAGAAGAGAAGGCTACAGCTTTTGCACCGGCCAACATTGCATTAGTCAAATACTGGGGCAAGAGGGAAAGCCTGCTGAACCTGCCTGTCACCGACAGCCTATCCATAGATCTGGGCAACCTGGGGACAGAAACCACAATAGAGCATTCAACCACAGGCCAGGACAGTGTAATACTTAATGGAAACAAACTGGCACAGGATGACAATTTCGCAGTCAAGGTCATCAACTTCGTAGACCTGTTCAGAGATGCTTTAAACCAGGCTGCAACAAACCGTCCAGCCCTCACCATAATCACCAATAACAACATACCCACAGGGGCGGGAGTGGCATCCTCTGCCTCCGGCTTCGCAGCCCTCACCAAGGCACTGGACCAGTTCTTCGGCCTCGGGCTGTCCGGCCGGGAGCTGTCCCTGCTGGCAAACCTGGGGAGCGGCAGCGCATCCAGGAGCATATTCAAAGGCTTTGTCTACCGCCACGCCGGCACTGACCCCGACGGCATGGACTCCTACTCAGAGCCGCTCCCCTGCACATGGCCCGAACTGAAGATTGGGCTTATAACTGTATCGGCAAAGGCCAAATGGGTCAGCTCCCGGGAAGGAATGGAGCGCACTGTAGCCACCTCTCCGCTCTACAAGCAGTGGCCGCAGCAGGTTAAAGATGATATGGAAAAAGTTCTCACTGCCATCAAAGTGAAGGACTTTGAGCTTCTTGGCTCCACTGCCGAAGCCAACGCCCTGGCCATGCACGAGTGCATGCGTGCAGCAACCCCTCCCCTCAACTACTTCGAGCCGGAGACCGAGGCCATCATCAAGAAAGTGCAGGCTCTCCGCAAAGGCGGACTGCCCCTCTACCTGACCATCGACGCCGGTCCAAATGTGAAACTGCTGTACTTAGATAAAGATGAAGAGAAAATGAAAAATGAATTCCCTGAAATACGGGTTGTTATAAAGGATTAATTTGGAGGATATATGAAAAAGATTATCATCATGTGCTTAATGCTCGTCATTGCTACCGGAACTTTTGCTCAGAGCGCACCGTCTGCCGGACTTACCGACAGCGATGTCACATCATTCAGCAAGAACTATGGAACAATCAAAGCTGAGCTTGAGAAGCTGGGAATAGATGTGCAGGACACCGACAGCGTTGCCGATGCAAAAAATGCAGAAGCCAAGGTCAACAGCATCCTCAATAAGAACGGTATTTCAGGAAACAACCCTGTCAACAAACTCAAGGCCATTGCCTTCGGATATGCAGTTGAGAAATATGAGGCAACCATGGCAGAAGACCCACAGACCGCCCAAATTATCAGAAGCATGGGAGTTGATCCTATAGCAAATGTCCGCAAGGAGGTTGCACCAGAAGACTGCAAGGTTGTCAAAAAACACCTGAATGAGCTTCAAAAAGCATTTGATGACGACGACTTCCCTGCCACATCATCTTCTGATCAGAGCAGCACCGACAGCTACGACATGGCAGCTCTTCAGGAGCTTCAGAAAAAATATGCGAACTTGGACTATGAGGATCCAGATGAGAAAGCGAAGAAAGAGGTGCTGAAAAAATATGATGTAAAACGGAAGTTCAATGTTGTAAAAGATGGCTCTGGTGAAGAATGGATTATCATCCAGCCTTCCGAAATCACATTTGCCAACAGCACCGAGGCAGAGCTTTATGCCGAGAACTATGCAGGAGTAAGCGGCAAGTGGTGCATGAGCTCAAGCTGCGGCTACCTGGGAAGCCACAGCAATAACAAGCCCTTCTACACCTGGGGAAGCGACGGCATCCTCTGTTATACTAAGTTCCCTATCGACTTTGATTCCTGCGCCCCTGACAAAGTTATATATAATGAAGACGTGACACCGGACCTTGCCAAGAAAGCAGTGCTGCAGATGTATAAGTACTGAGGAGTTAGTATATGAAAAGACTGATTAATGTTTTCTGTTTGTTATTCTGTTTAATAACATTAGCTGCAGCTGACGCTCCATTTTCTGAACCGACACAAGATCCGACTGTCCGTTATCGTTTATTTCCTACTCAAAATATGTATACTTTTCTAAAATTAGATACAATGACAGGAAAAATATGGCAAGTACAATATTCTACGAAAGGAGATGAATATCGTTTTGAAAGTGAATTAAGTTCAATTGATATAGCAGATTTATTAAAGCTTAAAAAAGAAATTGGTCGATATACATTGTTTCCAACTCAAAACTTTTATAACTTTATTTTATTGGATCAAATAGATGGTTATACCTATCAAGTTCAATGGAATAATGATGAAGAAAACCGTGGAGTTTTACCAATTTCTTATTAATGTTTTTAATCAAATATAGTATAGTAAACTTTTTTTAGGAATTAATAGTGTCAAAAAAAATCTGGTACAGCAAACCATTAGCCCACCAATGGGATATATACTCAAAAAATTATAATCAAAACAAAGAAACAAAAGAACAATTTGTCCAAAGGATATTATTAAATTATAGTGCCAGTACCTCATTTTCATGGACTAAAAATCAATTAAATACTTTTATTTGGAGTTTATGGTATTCAGACGCAACAAAAAAGCTTTTACATCTATATTTTGTTGATAAAAGCTTAAAAGAATTTCTTGAGACTATTCCACTAGCTGACATAGAAGGAATCAGCAAATACATAAATGAGAATGGATTTATAACTGAACAAGGTCTTTTAAACTTAAAATTCTTCCCATTTGGCATTCATATCCCATATGAGAACAAATACAAGGCTTTTGCATTTGGATTAATGAACAATCAAGACAATCAGATGGTTTTATCATGGGCTGTTGAAAAAGGTGGTGCTTGGTGTTCTACAAAAAATTATAAAGAATTACTAACAAAAGATTCAGAAGAAGCAAAAGAAATCACGAAAATATTCAGATTGGCAATAAACACAATTGCTTACATGGAAACGTTCCCTGAGTGCGTCAAAGACGGTGTTCCTGAATTAATAAAAGAGCAAGAAAATGAGAATGCAATTACCATTGGAATATCTGAAAAGGCTCTAGAACCCATACAAAATATAAACAAAAAAATGAAAACACCACATTTTAGAAGAGGTTATTTTAAACAGCTTTCTTCTCCTTTTTATACAAAAAAAAGAGGACAAATTATTTTTGTTTCAGAAACAATGGTTAATGGAAAAGCAAAAACAATATATACAACTGAAAATATTGATGATATAAAAGCCTTGGAGCACTTATGAAAAAAGCAATTATATTACTACTTATTATCTTTTGTTCAATTCCTTGTTTTGCAAAAACACCTAAAAAATATGTAGAAGAAAAATATGGTTCGAAAGCTGCCTTTTTTGATGAAGATATATCAGACGACCTTGATGATGACAAAATTGGACCAATAAGTCCCATATATTTTTATAATTCCACAAACCGTGATATCACATTTGAGTTTCATGAAATAAAAACAAAATTTGGAAATGTCGCTTCTGATAAAATATTTCCAATAAGAGGAAGATCCAAAAAAATAACCATCAAAGCTAATCAATATTTTGACACAGCAACAACAGTCAATGATATAGAACATTTTGTTTTCATCTTTGAAGAAGAAAAACCTGTAATCTATACCTATTCAGAGAACATGAACACTAGACAAGCAACAGAGACCAATGGATTAGCCGTAGTTGGTACAGGTGGAATTACATCTTCTACAGAAGTCTATTATGCCCTTATTTTTGAATTTGCTGATGAATAAACATGGAGGGACTGAATGGGTTGTGGCAAAGTTATCCTATGCATTATATTCCCACCGCTGGCAGTGCTTGACTGCGGATGCGGTGCAATTATCCTCACAACCATTCTGACTTGCGCCGGCTGGGTTCCTGGGGCTATCGCCGCTATCATATTCAACAGCAACAACGGAGATTAACCTATGCCCAGCACACAAGACTACTGTGACTTCGTATTAGACCAGCTCTCACTTCTTTCTGACATCACTTCCCGAAAAATGATGGGCGAATATATCTTATATTACAAGGGCAAAGTATTCGGTGGCATCTATGATAACAGATTCCTGGTGAAACCTGTTGAGGCTGCAAAGAAGTTGATGCCTGACGCTCCTCTGGAAATACCCTACCCCGGTGGCAAAAAAATGCTCCTGGTGGAAGATATAGACAACCGGGAATTCCTTAAAGAATTAATCATTGCCATATGTGATGAACTGCCGGCACCGAAAGCAAAATGAATAAAGTAGTCAGATCGCTGAACAATCTGAACTGGAAATTGTATGTCTCTCTTCTGGTCATGGGATTATGCCCTACCCTATATACAACACTTAGAGTGTTCTTCCTGGGACAGTTTCCAGGAGAATGGGCCTTCTCCATAGCAGGCCAGTTATCATGGATAAACTTGATTTATGAGATTTTGAATGAGGCAATTATCCTTCCTTTGTACTTCTTCATGGGGAACAGTGTCAGCAACAAACCGGAATATACAAACAAGATAAAGACAGGCCTTATTATTTCCTTCAGTGTTTACACTATATGCTCCATCTTCATCTGCTGTTTCACAGAACCCCTTTTATCTACAATGGCCACAAATAAAAATATTATTGCAGAATCTGCTGTCTACATTCGGATTGAGAGCATAGCAAACATCTTCGCCCTATTAAGCAGTTTCCTTCTTGTCTGCCTTGTGACACTGGGAAAATCAAAATATGTATACATTCTTACCGGCGCAAAACTTATATTGTGTACCCTGTTTGATACATTCTTTATATCTGCATTGCCAATTTCTGCAAACCTTGGTGTAAACGGCATCGGCTACAGCAACATAATTGTAAATATAATGCTGTTTATAGTCTCTGCAATTCTGCTCCAGAAAGAAGGTTATCTGCTTCTAAAAAGGGCAAAACTTTCCTTTGTATGGGCAAGAGATTTTGCCAGAATCGGCAGTATATCCGGAACTGAATCCCTGGTAAGGAATGCCGCCTATATGCTTATGATAAGCAGGATGATCAACATGGTGAATGAGCAGGGAACATACTGGGTTGCAAATGCGTTCATCTGGGGCTGGCTGCTGCTCCCCATAAACCAGCTTGGTGAGCTTATAAAGCAGGAAGTGGGTACCAATGAGAAGGCTGTTAAGAACAACACTGTCGGATATATTGCCCTCACTTTAATCGTCTGCCTCCTTTGGGTTGTGACAATCCCACTATGGAAAGGCTTTATGACCCATGTGCTCCGGTTTTCCGATGTTGATAAGCTGTATAATCTTGTCATACTTCTGCTCGGCTTCTATGTGCTGTATGCTGTCCAGAATATCTTTGACAGTGAGTTTTATGGCCTTGGAAAAACAAACTACCTTCTTTTTGAGTCGCTGGTGACAAATATTTTTTATTACGGCACCGCCTTTTTCTTGTATCTGACAGGCATATGGACTCCTACATTGATGGGGATTGCCCTGCTGTTCGGTATCGGGAATGCCTTTGACAGCATTATATCGGGCGGAGCCTTTGCCTACCTGCTGAGGAAAAAGAGAATAAACATCTTGGATATAGAATAAAACTCTTGTGAAAACAGTACATCCTGACTTATAATTTAACAGCACATAAAAGGAGTCGTTTATGCTGACAGAAAAATTGGTCAAATATTACAGACAGGTGGCAAACATCTTCTGCTGGGCATTCCTCATCATCGCCACACTGAGCGGTGCCGGCACAGGCTATGAGAGATGGGGCTTCATGGGATTCATCATCGGTGGATTCGGTGGTCTTCTGACAGCTTTTGCCATTGAGCTCTTCATCATTCCACCTATCATGGTTCTCTTCGAGATCAACGACAAGCTGGACACATTCAAAAGAGAATGACCTTTGATGAAATAATCCCTGTATGCCTGGGAACAAGAAGCAAAAACCCGGTGGCAATATTCCGGAAGCTGACAGCCCTTCCCTTCTGCCATATCCATGGACCTGAGCACCATATTCTTGTGGGTTCCGCACTCCTTACCGCTTATAAGAACGCAGGTGGCGTCATTGATCTTAAGCCGGCAATTACGGAGATGATCAAGAGGGGCAGCAATGTCCCAGGCATGGCATGCGGCCTTTGGGGAGCCTGTGGTGCAGGCATCAGCTCAGGCATCTTTATCTCGATCATCACAGACTCAGGTCCATTGACACAGAAACCTATGGGACTCTCCAACCTTATGACATCCAGCTCCCTGGCAAAAATAGGGACTATCGGGGGCCCGCGATGCTGCAAGCGGGACTCTTTCCTCTCTATCCTCTCTGCCATCGACTTTGTGAAGGAGCACTTCGGGATCGAGATGGAGAAGGAAGAGATAAAGTGTGAGTTCTCGCCCCAGAACAGCCAGTGCATAAAGAGAAGGTGCCCATTTTACAGCTTATGATCAATGAAGATATCCTTAAAAAGCTATACTCCCTGCAGGACACAAAATACCGGGACTTCCAGGGCAAACTTCTGCCCACAGTGGATCCCGAAACAATAATCGGAGTGCGCACTCCAGCCCTCCGCAAGCTGGCAAAAGAACTGGCCAAGCAGGATGACATCGGCACTTTCCTGGACACTCTGCCCCACTCCTGCTTCGACGAGAACCAGCTCCACGCCTTCATTCTGTCGGAGCTGAAAGACTATGACCGGTGCATCACCCTGGTGGACCGTTTCCTCCCCTATGTAGACAACTGGGCCACCAGCGACCAGCTCTCACCAAGGGTGTTCCGCAAGCATAAATCAGAACTCCTTGCCCAGATAAAGAGCTGGCTCAAATCCGATACCACCTACACTGTCCGTTTTGCAGTGGGGATGCTGATGCAGCACTTCCTGGACGACAGCTTCAGCTCGGCATATCCCAAGATGGTGGCTGCCATCAAATCGGATGAGTACTACATCAACATGATGAGGGCCTGGTACTTCGCCACCGCCCTTGCCAAGCAGTACGACGCCATCATCCCCTACATAGAGCAGAAGAAACTGGATGCATGGACCCATAACAAGGCTATCCAGAAGGCTGTGGAGAGCTACCGCATAACCTCGGAGCAGAAAGAATATCTTAAAACATTCCGTTTGCAAAAATAGCCCCGATATAATAAAATCTAAATATGAATATTCTGATGATAAATGGAAGTCCCCATGCCAATGGGAACACTGCAGTCGGTCTTGCAGAGATGAAGAAGATCTTCGACGCTGAAGGCATCGAAACCACAATTCTCCAGGTAGGTGACAAGGCCATAAGAGGATGCATAAGCTGCGGAACATGTTCAAGGACAGGTAAATGTGCCTTTGATGATGAAGTGAACCAGGCGGCTGTCCTTTTCGAGAAAGCAGACGGCCTTGTGATAGCAAGCCCTGTCTACTACGCATCGGCAAACGGCACTCTGGTATCTTTCCTAGACCGCCTTTTCTACAGCGCCCAGTTCGACATGACCATGAAGGTGGGCGCAGCCATAGCTGTGGCTCGCCGCGGTGGCACTACTGCCACATTCGACCAGCTGAACAAATATTTCACAAAAAGCAGCATGGTTGTGGCCTCAAGCCAGTACTGGAACATCTTCCACGGAAGAAAAAAGGGCGAAGCTGTGAAGGATGAAGAGGGAATGCAGACACTGCGCATTCTGGCCCGGAACATGGTATTCCTGATTAAGAGCATAGCACTGGGCAAGGAGAAATACGGCCTGCCTGAAAGCGAGCTCTGGACCCCGACCCATTTTATAAGATGAAAGGAAAAATCATGAAAAACCTTAAATACTATATCTGTGCAATACTGGCACTCTGCATCCTTGCAGGCTGTGCCACAACCAAGTTTGATGTAATCACAAAGCCGGGTGCAGACCTGACCAAGTGCGACAATATCCTGGTGCGCAGCAATATCACCGACGCTGTTTTCAAGGCAGACCTTGAGAGCAGGTTCGTGGACAACTTCTCCAAAAATGGTAAAAAGGCAACCGAAGGGACCAATGCCAAGTCCGAAGAGGGTTTTGATTACATCATGGATATCAAGCTGCTCACATCCAGCATCAAGCTGGACCACAAGAAGATCGGTCCTAAATTTCCTATAAGCATGAAGCTTGAGATTGGTGAAAGCCATGAGGTTACCGAGAAGGCCACAATGTCCTTTGACATAACCGTGACCGACATGCTGGACAAGGAGATAATCTTCAGGGGCACCGTCACATCCGAGACCGAGGAAAGCACCGAGGCAGGCTGTGTGGACGCCATCTTCAGCGATGTGGCAAGCAAGACTGTGAAGAAATATTTTGTCAAATAACCGGAGAAATATATGAGAAAAACTATAATCCTTATGTTGGCTTTGCTGATGATGTGCACAATCTTCAGTTTCGCCGCACCTGCAAAGAGCGCTCCTCTGTATGACAAAGTCCTTATCTACTGCAATTTCGACGACATGAACTACCGCAAGCAGCTTGAGGGCAAGCTCCTCAAGTACTTCAAGACTAATAAGATCACTGCGGCCAAGAGCCTCGAGCTTATGCCTCCCCTCAAGGAGTACTCTGCCGAGGATATCGACAAGATCATGAAGGACAATGACCTTGATACACTGCTTGAGATAAAGCTCCTTGACTGCAAGGTGACCTCCGAGGATGATGCTCTGGTAGGCACAAAGCTATTCAAGGTGTACGCAAAGAACTGGAGCACCCTGGCCTCTGCAAAGATGGAGCTTGATGTGACCATAACAGACAAGAAAACCGGCCAGACTGCGTTCAAGGAAACTTTTAAGGAAGAGGAAGCTGAGGACAGCGTGAAGGAAGCTGTTGACGAGCTCTTCGACAACTTCGCTTATAAAACAGTAAGAAGACAGTTCCTGGGAAAGAAGAACTGACAATGAAGCAGTCGGGCGCAAAGCTTCTCCTTAAAGGGCTCATTATGGCTAAGGGAGCCGGATATATTGTGATTCTACTTGCTTTAGTGATATAAAATAAAAGCAGTAAAACTGCATCATAGATGGGAGGACATCATGAAAAAATCAAAGCTTTTTATCTTTATTATATCTGTTATCCTGATAAGCGCTCTGGCTGTAAGCTGCGCCACCACCCAGGCTTCCGGTGCGTCCGGAAAAGAGGCCCTTTCCCTGTGGACCGACGAGGCACCGCTCAAGAAAGCTATCACAGAATATGTGGAGACAACCACAAAAAAAGGTTCTGCCGACTTTATTCCGGTTGAGCACCGCATTGCAGTCTTTGACCTGGACGGTACACTGTTCTGCGAGACCCACCCCACCTACTTTGACCTCCAGATGTTTATGTACAGGGTGCTTGATGATCCCACCTACAAACCTACAGATATGCAGTATAAATATGCAAAGGAAATCAGAGACACCGGGAAGCTTCCTCCTCTGAGCAAGGCCTACGAGAAGATGAACGCCTCTGCATATGCAGGAATGACTCTCAAGGAGTTTGATGACTTCGTACGGGCCTTCATGGAGACAGACCAGCCTGGATATGAGAACTTAAAGCGCAAGGATGCCTTCTACAAACCTATGGTGCAGCTCATCAACTATCTGACTGCAAATGATTTCACTGTATTTGTATCAAGCGGCACCGACCGGTTCATACTCCGGCCTCTTACAGAAGGTACACTGCATCTGCCGATGCACCAGATCATAGGCTCTGACAGCCTGGTAGTGGCAGCCGGACAGGGTGACAAGGACGGAATGGATTATCTGCTTCCGCAGGGCGAGGAGCTTAAACTGGCAGGAGACAACATAATCAAGAACCTTCAGCTGAACAAGACCACCACAATTGTGAAAGAAATCGGAGTACAGCCAGTCCTGGCCTTCGGGAATTCCATGACCGATGCCAGCATGATGAACTATGCCCTTTCCAACCCTGATTACAAATCTCTTGCAGCCATGGTGCTGTGCGACGACCTGGACAGGGAGTACGGTAAGCTGGAGAGAGCAAAGAGTGATGCAGAAAGCTGTAACAAATATGGCTGGATTCCGGTTTCTATGAAAAACGACTGGAAGACAATCTACGGCGAAAACGTAAAAAAGACTGAATAGCCGCCGCAGTCACGAGGGGATATTATGAAAAAAATCGTAATTTTTCTATGTTCAGTTTTAATTTTATGCTCATCTTGTGATAAAAACAGTAAATTTATCAGCGTAAATGGCACAGGAAGTGTCACCTTTATACCAAATTTGGTAAAATTTTCTGTAACAGTTCGGCAGACTGACCCGATTCTGGCAAATTCTGTAGCAAAAACCAAAGATGCAGTGGTGAAAATGCTGGATATCTGCTCCAATTTCGGTGTAAAAGAGGAAGATATCAAGAGCAGCTGGATAAGCACCAACCAGGAATATCATTGGCAGTCAGACAAGAAGGTGTTTGACGGCTATGCCTCCAACCAGTCCACAGACATTATATTCAGAGATCTGGACAAGCTGGAGGAGTTCACCGCCCAGCTGATGAAGCTGGATATCGCCTCTATGAACAGGATGGAATTTGACCATTCGGAAAGAACCGGCTTTGAGTCGGAGGCTTGTCTGGTAGCCCTGGATAATGCAAAGGAGGCAGCAGCCAAGATGGCCCAGAGGATGGGCGTAAAGCTGGGAGATGTACTCTATATCTCGGATTCAGGAGTAGATTATTCCGGTTACCGGGAGTCGAATGGCCCGATGCTTTATGCAAAGTCTGCTACCGACGGCGGAGTTGTGGCTTCACCCGGCATACTGTCCGTTACCCGGAACGTGCTGGTGAAGTTCCAGATCAAGTGATTAATATTGCTCAAACATGCCAAGCACAGCCGCCTACCGCATAGCAGACTCCATTTTCGGCCGCTGTCAGGCAACCGCCCGCTACTTTTTTCAGCTCGTCGTTGTCAAGTTCAACATTCTGGAGTTCATCAAGATATGCTTCTGCCTGCTCTTTTGTGATTTCTAGTCCACCTTTCTTAGCAAGTTCTATGAGTTCTTCTGGAGTTTTACACTCCATTGCCATAGCAATCTGTTCTTTTGTAAATGAATTTAAATCAAGTTTATCCATACTATTTCCTCTTCTCTCAATTTAATATAGAGAAATCCTGATGTCAACGATTGACAGGACAACATTTCTGTATGATAGTTTAACTATAACCTGTTAAACAGAAGGAAGAATTAAAATGAAAATCACGACTTTTGACCCCATCATTATCTCACCAAAGGCTGAAGACATAATCAGCGTCTTTGAGGCACTTGGCTTTGAAAAAGCACATGCTCCTGTCACCACAACTGACGGAAAAACAGTACAATCCATCCGTATGAAAAATGCAGACGGCTACCATGTTGATGTGGCAGATGTCAAATCTATTCCGCAGGATAAAATATACATCAGGATCAATGTGGATAATTTTGAAGAAGCATATAATATTCTAGTTGCACATGGATTCAAAAACCCCAGAGGAGATAATACCATCGATTCAAAGAGCTCCAAAGCTGCGACTCTGACTTCTCCTTCAGGTTTTACAATAGCGCTTGTACAGCACATCAAGTAAACGGACAAAAAAAAGCCCCGATCAAGGGGCTCCTTAAGTTAAATTTGTCTATTTAATTTTCAGCAAGTTCAATGAGGTTTCTTATTAAGAACCCAGCATTTTAAACCACCTCCACCAGCAATTTGATCAAGTGATTCCGGGTCAATTTCTACATTCTGCAGTTCAGCAAGATAAGCCTTTGCTTGTTCCTTTGTGAATTCAACACCTGCTTTCTTAGCCCAAGCAATAAGCTCCTCTGGGGTTTTACACTCCATTGCTTTTTCAATCTGCTCTTTGGTAAATGAATTTAAGTCAAGTTTATCCATTTCATACCTCTTCTTTTAATTTAATATAAAGAAGTCCATAAGTCAATAAAATCAATAGGTGTTGAAAATACGGATAAGCTCTTTAATATCGTGGGTCTTGGTGAGGGCCAGACGCAGGAGCACCGCTGCCTTGGCCGGCTGCAGGGTGCCGGCCGCCACTGCGCCTGCACAGCACATAGCCTCCTGCAGCACAGGGCCGCACCCGGTGCGTGAGCTGACCACCACCGGCACCCCGCACTTTTCCAGCGCAGAGCGCCAGGCCAGGCTGAACTCCCCTGCCCCTGCCCCGGCTATGACTATACCGTCGGAGCGGGAAGATGCATATTCCACCATAGCCGGGTCGGCATCCACGGCGAAGTAGAGTATTGCAACGCGAGGCAGGGTCTTGAGGCCCGTGATATCGAACTCGGTGCTGGTGGTGTGTGCCCTGGGGCCACAGGAACAGCCGGCCTCGCCGGGGCATGCTGTGACTGCATCCAAGGCAGCGGTGTGACGCTTTACTGCGGCCCGGGCCGGTATGAGCCGGCCAGCAAAAGCAACCAGCACCCCTTTACCTTGGTTGGCACTTGAGGCTGCCGCCTTCACTGCCAGGTACAGGTTCTGGGGACCGTCGGGTGCGCCTGATGTGGCCGGGCGCATGGCACCGGTGACAACCACTGGCTTCTCTGTCTTTATAGTCAAGTTAAGGAAGTAGGCAGTCTCCTCAAGAGTGTCGGTGCCATGGGTCACTACAAAGCCGTCTGTATCCGGCTCCCGGGCCAGGGCATTGATCCTCTGTGCCAGGGCTATCCAGATGCGGTCTGTGATATCGTCCGAGTTGAGGTTGCATATCTGCTCTGTTTTGATTTCTGCTATGCCGGTAAGCCCTGGCACTGCCTCGGCTATCTTCTCTATAGGCAGGGAGCCGGATTGGTAGCCTATATCCTTTCCAGGCTCACCGGTTCCGGAAATAGTGCCTCCGGTGGCCAGGATCACAATCCTGGGCTTCACTTAAGGCCCCGCCGCTTAACCTCATCCGCAATAAGGTCAACAATCTGTTCCGGTGTATATAAAGCTGTATCAATAATCATATCGGCAAAGTCATGCTCGTTGTTGTCTATTCCATAAAGTGCCTTGTACCGGCCGGTGTCGCTGGCATCCCTGGCCGCAGTCTCATCATACCGCTGCTGGAATGTGCCGCCCTCCCGCAGGACAATCCGTTCAGCCCTGGTCTCGATAGAGGCCTCCAGGAAAACCTTAAGGTCTGCAAAATCCACCATCCATATGGCAAGGCGTGAGCCCAGCACACAGTTGCCCTGCTTTGCCAGCTCCACCTGATGCTTGTCTATTATCTTGTCGTAGGAGAAATCTGTCTTTGCAGCCTGGCAAATCTCCTTGAATTCCCGGCCGGTGTCGGCAGCCAGATTGCGGAATGTATAGTTGACCAGCTTAAGCCCCAGCTTTTCAGCCAGCATTGTGCTCACTGTGGTGTTGCCACAGCCGCTTTTTCCAGAAATTGCAATTATCATCAGACTACGTTCCTCACCTGTTCGCGGATGTTCTCAAGGGCATCCTTCAGTGTCACCACCGCTCTGTCCACCTCCACCATCATGCTCTTTGAACCAATGGTGTTTATCTCACGGTTCAGCTCCTGGCAGATGAAGTCAAGCTTCTTGCCCACAGGCTCATCAGACTCCAATGCCACATGGAAAGCCTCCAGATGGGACTTGAGCCGCACCAGCTCCTCGTTTATTGTGTATTTGACCAGAAGCACCGCAGTCTCGGCATAGACCCGGCTCTCATCCACAGCATCACCTAAAAGCTGCTGGAAACGGTCGTATATATTCTTCCTCAAAAGTTCCTCAAACCTGCCCGACTGAACCTCCACAGCCTTCACATTCTCTTCAATGACAGTCAGATGACGGAGGATATCAGCCTTGGTGTTCTCTCCTTCCTTAAGGCAGGTTGCATCATATTCTGCATAGACCTTCTCAAGAAGAGGGAACACATACTTGTCAAAGACAGCCGGATCCAGCTCGGTGTCCCGGTTCAACACCCCATCGGCCCTAAGCAGCTGCGAAAGAGAGATTTCATCCTTTACACCTGAAAGATCCTTGACTTTCTTGAATGCATCAAGATATGCAGCAACTGCACCCTCGTCCACATCCACCTTGAGCTGGCTGGATAGATTCTTTATCTTGAGGTAGAATTCCACCTTGCCCCTTGCAATGCGGTCTCCCAGGTACTTGCGGATAGCGTTCTCTGCCCCCTGGAGCGCAGGAGGAGCGTTCACCGTGATGTCCAGGAACCTGTTGTTGTATGATTTCAGCTCTGCCGCCAGCTTGATGTTCTCGTCCTGGTACTCGCAGAAGCTGTATCCTGTCATGCTTCTCATTGCTTTGCCTCGAAATATTCAAACAGTTTTTTTCCTACAGTCCAGTTATCACCGGCACCCATAGTTATGAACACATCCCCAGCCTTAAGGTGGGATGCAAGATAATCAAAGCCATCCATAGGCTTCTTGAAATACTTCACATTCTGATGATGGCGGCAGACCGCCTGATAAAGCCGCTGGTCCAGGCCGCTTCCTGTGTTCTTCTCCCTCGCTGATGCGTAGATGTCGTTCAGGATGACCTCGTCGGCTGCCCCGAGGCAGGAGGCAAACTCCTCTAAAAGCCCTTCGGTGCGGGAATAGGTGTGGGACATGAAGTCCACTATGATGCGCCGTCCCTGATAGAAGTTTTTGATTCCCTCCAGGGTAAGCTTTATTGCAGTAGGATGATGGCCGTAGTCGTCCATGAAAAGGATGCCCTTTGCCTCCCCTACAATCTCGCTCCGCCGCTTGCTGCCATGGAATGCCTCAAAGCCTGCTGCAATCTTTTCCACATCCTCGGTCGTGACTGACCCTTTCCATTTTTTAATTATCGAAACTGTCATGGCCAGGGCTGCGGTGGCATCAAGCACAATATGTCTTCCGGGAATGTGCAGTGCAAATGTCCTGTCAAAGCCTGCTACAGTAAAAGAGTTGCTGCCGGCAGATACTGTATTTGATGTGATTTTGTAGGCTCCTGTGGCGTTCTTGCCGTAAGGGGTCAGCACAATATCTGGCCGCATTTTACTTATCTTGTCCTTCAGTTCCAGACAACCTGGGTCGTCTGCGCAGTAGATAAGCTCGCCTTCCTTGGGGAGGAGACCTGCGTAATCCACAAAGGCATTGAAGATGTCCTGATATGTGGGATAGAAGTCCAGATGGTCAGGCTCTATGCTGGTTATGATTATGCGTTTAGGATGGAAGGACATGAAATGGCGCTTGTATTCGCAGGTCTCGGCTACAAAGAACTGGGAGCCTCCCACCAGTGTGGAGCGTCCTCCGAAGTTGGAGACTGCTGAACCTGCAAGGACCGACGCCGGTGCCCCCAGGGCCTTGAGCAGCGTGCCTGTGATGGCTGTGGTGGTGGTCTTGCCGTGGACTCCCGCTATACCGCCGGCGTCGTAGGCGATGGAGAAGGCTCCCAGGGCTGCGGTGTACTCCAGCATGGGGATGCCTCTGCGCTCTGCCTCGGCCAGATCCGGGTTTGAAGCCGGGTTGTAGGCCGATGAGTAGATGACACAGTCTATGACATCAGTGATATTGTCTTTGGAAAAGCCCTCTTTATAGGGAATTCCCAGGGCCATGAGCACCTGGTCGGTGTAGAATTTCTCTGCTGTATCACTGCCCGATACACCTGCCCCTGCACTCAAGAGGAGCTCTGCAAAGGCAGAGAGTCCTGTCCCTTTTATTCCCACCAGAAAGAACTTTTTCCCTTTTATATCCTTAAAGATTGCTGCAGTATCTGCCATGTTTTCCCTGATTAAAAGAAGCTTCCGCTCCGTACTTTATCAACAGCTTCCTGCCCAATGAGTGCCTTGATAATTGCAAAGGCAAAAGCAGGGGCTGCCCCAGGTCCCTTGGCAGTAATGACATTGCCGTCCACCACCACCATCTCATCAATGTATTTGACATCGGACTTGAATTTCTCATGGCAGCCGGGATAGCAGGTGGCCTTGAGACCGGAGAGAATATCGGTGCTGCCCAGGGTCACACCGGGAGCGGCACAGATGGCACATATCAGTTTACCTGCATCAGCATGAGCCTGGATAAGCTCCATAGCCATATCGTTGTCCGCAATGTTCTGTGCTCCCGGCATTCCGCCTGGAATCACCACTGCATCAAACTCATCATCAATATCCACAAGCTCGCAGTCTGCAATAATGGAAAGCCCGTGGGAACCTGTCACGTCAATGCCGTCAATACCGGCAACGCATACATCAAGACCAGCACGGATACAGAGGTCGGAGGTGATAATTGCCTCCATCTCCTCAAAACCTTCTGCCAAAAGCACAAGCACTTTCTTTTCCATATTCACTCCTCTCCCATCACCGGGATTCCTCGTTTACATATTATATATTCTATATTTTTTACAGGGGAACTGTCAAAGACTTCCTGTACCCGTTCCGGGGTATTGTTCTTGTCCGAGATATGGCACAGATAAACCTTGCGGCATTTTCCGCAGCCCAGGCTCTTCACAAATTCCAGGGCATCAAAATTGGAGAGATGGCCGTATTCAGAGAGAATCCTCTTCTGCAGCCATACAGGGTAAGGTCCCTTTTTAAGCATGTCGGGACAGTAGTTGGACTCAAGGAAGAGAACCTTGGACTCCTCTGCCAGCTGCCTCATCTGGTCTGATGTCTTTCCAGTGTCAGTGATAATAGTGACCCGCTCGCCTCCCTGACAGAAGCTGTAGCCCACAGAATCGGGAGCATCGTGAAAGGTGGGGAACACGGTGAAAGAGAAATCGTCCAGGCTGTAGGACTGGCCGGGAGTTATCCCTATCTGCTTGAAAAAGCCTTTGGGAACAAACTGGGAAACATCCAGGTTTTCGGCGGTGAACACCGGTATCTCCAGCTTTTTTGAAAGGGTCTCGACACCTGCTATGTGATCTCTGTGTATATGGGTAAGAAAGATGAATTTAATATCACGGATATCGAAGCCGAAAGCCTCGGCCCTGCGGCAGAATTCTGCGAAGGAGTAGCCGTTGTCCACCACGAAGCCCGAGTTCTTAGTCTTGAAGATGTAGGAATTGCCGCAGGAGCCGCTGCCGATAACCGCATACCGCATAGAGAAAGCTTACCACACCGCCCGCTGTTTTTCAATATTTCAAGTTAATTATGAGCCGGGTGAAGTGGTAAGAATTCAATTTTCAGAAACATGTCCATCCCTTCTGCCAGCCGCTGCAGTGTAAGAAGCGATGGATTGGAGTTCCCGTTCTCAAGTTTGCTTATATCTCCTTGTGCAATTCCTGTACGTTTGGAAAGCTCTTTTTGAGTAAGGCCAGATCTGCGCCGGGCATCAATCATTGCCTGAATTATCGCCATTTCTGGTTGGAGAGCATCCCATTCTTTTTTAAATTCCGGGTCTTTTAACTGTTCTTTTAAAAAGTCATCAAACCTTGTACTCATTATATCCTCCTGCTTAAATAATCAGCCCTATATCGTATAGCTCTCTCAAGTTCTTCAGAAGGTATCCTCTGTGTCTTCTTGATAAATCCATTTGTAAGAATGATGTGTCCGCCTGCCCAGAAAAAATATAAAATCCTTGTAAGATTGGAACTGACTTTTGCCCGCAGTTCAAAAATCCCATCTGAGATGTATTTTGAATATGGCTCTCTCAATTCCGTTCCATTTTCTGCAAGGATAGCAATCATGCTTAGCATCTTTGCCCGCATTTTTTTGTCAAGGCTTAACAGGAATTCCTTTGCAGGTTGTTTTCCAGAAGCCTTTTCATAGAATTCCACCTCAAATAAAGGCATATTCCCTCCCTTATAATATAGGATATATCCTATATTGTCAATCTGCTTGCTTTTCCTCCTATCCTCTATTACTCAGAAAAAATTATTTTTGATTTGACTTTTAAGAATTTTTTTAAAAAATATCACACTTGATTTGTGGGTTGCCGGCTGACAATTTGCCTGTTAGATTTTAGTTATGAACAAACTAATAATCATTTTTATAATTGCAGCAATCATAGTTCTGGTCATAACCAGCGGGAAGCTGATGGCCCAGAAACAGGGCTTTAAACAGATTTCACAGGCACAGGCCAAGGAAATCATGGATACCCGGACAGACTATATACTGCTGGATGTCCGCACTGAAAAAGAGTTTGCGGCAGGCCATATAAAAGGGGCTATCCTGATTCCAGATTACGAAATCAAGATGAGGGCCGAGAAAGAGCTGCCCGATAAAGCTAAGACTATTCTGGTGTACTGCAGAAGTGGACGGCGGAGCAAACTGGCTGCCCGGGACTTGGCGGAATTAGGCTACACTGACGTGCTTGAGTTCGGCGGTATCATCGACTGGAAGTACGGGACAGAAAAGTAAGCAGCCCTTTGCACCCAGCCACAATATCCTCGTAAGCTGTATCGAAATCATCTGTATACCATGGATCAGATATATCCCTCGGATTATCTGTGTAATCCATCAGAAGATGAATTTTATGTTCTGGGTCATCGGGGATAATGCGCCGCAGATTCCTTATGTTGTATTGCTCCATACATAGCAGAAGGTCGTTCTCGTCATAATCTGATGCAGTCACCTGCCTTGCCTGCCGGCGTGTGTATGGGATATGCTCCTTATCCAGCTTCCGCTTTGCCGGTGGATACATATCGTTACCTATCTCCTCCCTTGAAGTTGCGGCTGAAGCAACCTGTATCCGGTCAGAAAGCCCGTGCTTTTCAACCATATCCCTCATTATGAATTCGCTCATGGCTGAACGGCAGATATTTCCGTGGCAGATAAAAAGGATCTTAGTCATTGCAGCTCTCCTGCCCTATTATTGAGAAGCCATTCTCTTTCACCTTGCAGGAATAAAAGACTATCTCCACACCTGCGGCTTTGGCTTCTTCCATGGCAGTGCCGAACTCAGGGTGGGTCTCCACATTGGCCCGAACTTCTTTGATACCATTTATCTGGATGACAAAAGCAAGGATTGCACGATACCCCGCTTTCTTTGCTTTGATCAGCTCGTGGATATGCTTAACTCCCCGTTCTGTAGGAGCATCAGGGAAGTAGCCTATGCCAGAGCGCTCCAGGGTGCAGCCCTTCACTTCCATAAGATATTTCTCCACTTTGCCGTGTGGCCGTTTCTTCTCAATATAAAAGTCGATACGGGAATCCCCATAGGTGTACTCGGGTATTATGACATCATAGTTCTGTGTCTGAAGATATTCAGTCATCACCTTGTTTGGGGCCTGGCTGTCGATGTTGATGAGCAGGCCGTTACTTTTTATCACAGCCACCAGGTCATATTTGGTTTTGCGCTCCGGGTTGTCAGTCGCGGTCAAATATACAGTGCAACCGGGAATAAGTAACTCCTTGCAGCGACCTGTGTTCTTCACATGGACTGTTTCTTCCCGCCCATCTATCTCTACATGGGCTATGAAACGGTTTGGACGGGAAAGGAATGTTGCCTTGGTGATATTTGGATACTGCACTCAGCACCTTCTATCAGCCTAAGAAAAGCCCCAGAATCAGATAGCCTACGGCACAGATTCCAGCAGCCAGGGTGGCATAAGGGAGCTGGGTCTCCACATGGTTTATATGAGGACAGCCGGCACCTGTGGAAGAGAGGATTGTGGTATCTGACATAGGTGAGCAGTGGTCGCCGTATACAGAGCCGGCCAGAGTTGCGCCCAGGGTCGGAACAAGGTATGAGCCTGCTCCATCTGCTGCGCAGATCATGGTGACAATAGGGATGAGCATTCCGAAGGTTCCCCAGGATGTTCCCATTGAGAAGCTCATAAGGGCGGCGATGATGAAGATGAGGAACGGCAGGAATGCCAGCGGCAGGTTTGAGCTGCTTACAAAGCCGGAGATAAAGACTCCGGTGCCTATCATCTGCCGGCACACGCCCCCCAGGCTCCAGGACAGGATAAGAATAAGCATAGGCGGAACGATAGAGCCGATTCCCTTGACTATAGACTCCATGAAGGAGCCTGGGGTCATAATCCGGCGTGGCAGGTACAGAACCATAGCGGTAACAAGGGCTGCGAATGCCCCCAGGGTAAGACCTGCCGCCGGATTATATCCGATGGCCTCGGAGAAGCGTGTGCCGCTGAACCAGCCCCCAACATAGGCCATACCCAGTATTGCACATACAACAAGCACTATAATAGGGAGCACCAGATCTATGACACGCCCCTTTGTCTCAGGCTGCTCCTGGTCAGAATATGCAGCATCAACATTCAATGCCCTCTCCTCTGCATGCAGCATAGGGCCGAAATCTTTCCCTGTAATAGAAAGGAAAAAGACCATTGCAATAGTCACCAGGGCATAGAAGTTATAAGGAATAGTCGAAAGGAATATAGTGAAGCCGTCAGTCTCACTCACCTCGCTGGCAACAGCCACAGCCCAGCTGGAGACCGGTGCAATAATACACACGGGAGCAGCGGTGGCATCGATTATATAAGCCAGTTTCTCCCGGGAAATACGCAACCGGTCGATGACGGGCCTCATTACAGTTCCTACAGTAAGGCAGTTGAAGCCATCATCTATAAATACCAGCATTCCAAGGAATGATGTGGCTAAAAGGGCAGAACGCCTGCTTTTAAGCTTTTTTCCTGCCCACCGGCCATAGGCCTGGCTGCCCCCGGATCTGGAGACTAGGGTCACCACTGCCCAAAGCAGGGCAAGAAATATAATCATATAGGAGTTATCTGCTATCTTTTCCGCCATCATATCAAAGGTATGGGAGAAGACTGCAACAAAAGGTTCATGGGCACTCACAACATAAATTATCATCCCTGAGAAAAGCCCCAGGAACAGAGAAGAATAGACCTCCTTTGTGATCAGTGCCAATGTAATGGCTATAAGGGGCGGAAGAACCGATATCCATCCAGCTTCTATCATCTTGAAATCCTTTTCCGGCTGGATGATATTGCGTTCTGTGGACACACAAGCAGGCATAAGTGGCAGCCTACACACCGCTTTCCATCAAGAACAGGTTTTCTTTCCTCATTCAGCCGGATTGCCTTATGCCCTCCGTCGGTACAGGAGATCATGCATCTGCCGCAGCCGACACATTTTTTATGGTCAAACTTAGGGAAAAGTATGGTATCCCGCTCCAGGACATCAGTTGTCCCGCTGACAGAATCCAAGCCCTGTCCCATAATCTCTTTTATATTGTGTAAGCCTTCTGCTGCAAGGTAAAAGTTAAGTCCGCTCTTAAGATCTTCTATAATGCGGTAGCCGTACTGCATGACCGCAGTTGTTATCTGGATGCTCCTGGCTCCCATAAGGATGAATTCAAGGGCATCCTGCCAGGTCTCGATGCCGCCCATGGCACTGATGTGCATCCCTTTAAGCGCCGGATTGTTTCCCATCTCCTCAATGAAGCGCAAAGCTATGGGCTTGACTGCATTCCCGCTGTAGCCACCTACAGCAGACATACCGTGCACTGCCGGAGCTGATACAAAGGTATAAGGATTGATATCCATGATACTCTTGATTGTGTTGATAGCTGAAAGGCCATCAGCACCACCCTGCCTGGCAGCCTCGGCAGCAGGACTCATTGCAGCTACATTTGGGGTCAGCTTGGCCAGCATAGGAATGTTTGTCTTTCTCTTTGCGGCAGCAGTGAAACGCTCCACCAGAGCAGGCACCTGGCCGATATCAGAACCAAGGCCACCCTCTGCCATGTTAGGACAGGAAAAGTTAAGTTCCACAGCATCAGCGCCGCTCTCCTGACACTGCAGTGCAAGGCTTTCCCACTCTGCCTCATCCTCTCCCATTATGGAAGCAAGAATAAATTTGGAAGGATATTTCTTTTTCAAAGCATTGATTATTTCCATATCTTCCCGGACACTATGGCGTGAAAGCTGTTCTATATTCTTGAAGCCCATAATGCTGCCATCAGGGCCTGATACTGCAGAATACCGGGGCGATGCCTCATGTATATCCATGGAACAGATTGTCTTGAAGGATGCTCCCGCCCACCCTGCGTCAAATGCACGGGCACACATATCATAATTGCTGGAAATTACAGAGGAAGCAAGAAGGAAAGGGTTCTCCAGAGGAATTCCGCACAGGTCGGTCTTCAGCCTTTCCTCATCAGATGGCATTGGAACTTCCTGATTTGGCCGGACCTGGTCATAGAGACGGGTGATCAAATCCCTTATAGGCACCTGATGAGGCCGGACACAAGAGGTCTCGCAGGGAGCAGCACATGAGGCACAAGGATTATCATAAAGAGATGCGGCAGCTGTGTTTTCATTATCAAACCAGATGCTGCGGAGCAAACGGGCAGGATCAATCTTTCCACATGATGCAGTACAGGGCGCATCGTGACAAAGGATACACCTGACCATATCGGAACGGAACAACTTCTTCTCAAACATTTCAACCTCAGATTTGATATTTCATAATGATTATATCATACATTTCTTGACAAAAGATATAACTAGATAAGAAAATATATCTATGCCGAAGAACTATGAGATAGATATGTGCCACGGCCCGCTTCTGAAGAAGATATGCCTGTTTGCCATACCACTCATATGCTCCACCACCCTGCAGCTCCTGTTCAACACTGCTGATATCATAGTAGTGGGCCGGTTCGCAGGGGACAACTCCCTGGCCGCCGTAGGCTCCAACAACGCCATCATAAAGCTGATGCTCAACCTCTTCCTGGGGCTCTCCATAGGTGCAAACATATTAGCGGCCAGATACTACGGAGCCCGCAACAGGGAGGATCTGGACAAGACTGTCCACACCACCATGCTGCTGTCGCTGTACGGCGGTCTTGCAATGACTGTGGTGGGTGTCCTGGGAGCAAGGCAGATCCTGATATGGATGAAGACACCGCCCCAGGTGCTTGACCTGGCCACAAAGTATCTGCAGATCTACTTCCTGGGAATTGTATTCACTTTGATCTACAACTTCGGCAGCGCCATCCTGAGGGCGGTGGGGGACACCCGGCGGCCACTCTACTACCTTACTATAGCCGGGGTCATCAATGTCATCCTGAACCTGATATTTGTCATAAAGTTCCGCTGGGATGTGGCCGGTGTGGCTGCCGCCACAGTCATCTCCCAGGCGGTTGCAAGCGCACTTATCGTAGTATGCATGATGCGGGACCAGGGGGCAGTCCACCTGGATATCTCCAGGCTCAAGATCCATAAGATACAGATGTCGCTGATATTCCGCCTGGGAGTTCCTGCCGGGCTCCATGGTATGCTGTTCTCCATCTCCAATGTAGTGATCCAGTCCTCGGTGAACTCCTTCGGCAACGTGGTCATGGCCGGAAATGCGGCAGCCATCAATATAGAGGGCTATGTATACTTTGCTATGTATGCCTTCTCACAGACAGCCATTTCCTTCACATCCCAGAACCTGGGAGCAGGAAACTTCAGGCGGATACTGCGGATTCTCTTCCTGACCCAGTGCTGTGTAATTGTCACCGGGCTGGTGCTTGGTGTATCGGCCTACCTCTTTGCAGCGCCGCTTCTTGGCATCTATTCAAGGAACCAGGCTGTGATTGCAGCCGGTGCCCTGCGGATGGGATTCCTCTCAAAACCCTATTTCCTGTGCGGCATTATGGATGTGCTGACAGGCTCCCTTAGAGGGCTGGGATACGTTGTTACACCTATGATTGTATCTCTGGGCGGTGCCTGCATATTCAGGCTGGTATGGATTGCCACCCTGTTCCAGATTCCGAAGTTCCACACTGTGCAGACAGTATATCTATCCTACCCTATCTCCTGGGTGCTCACTTTTGTGGTGCTGGGATTCTGCTTTGTATGGGCCTTCCGGCAGACTGTGCTCAGACGGAACAGGAGAAAATCAGCGGTTGAACACTGAGAAGACTTCCCTCAGCTCAGGATCCTCTTTGAAGTAGTACTCTTCCAGCTCCTCATCGGTAAGGCCGATAAGCTCGTGGCTCAGGTAGTGGATCCAGATTTCGTCGCACTGGTTCTTGATGACATGCTTGCGGCACCAGTAATCTGGAATAACACTGAGGTTCTTATCCACATATTCCTGCACTTTGTAGTCGTGGACTGCAACCTTTATATCTTCTCTTTTGAGTCCCTTGGACATGATGTAGTTGACTAGGAAGTTGATGGTATAGCCAGAGTCGTAGATATCGTCCACAAACAGCACCTTGTCGCCAGGTCTCAGATGCTCGGGAGAATAAGTCCAGCCATCCACTGCGACAGCACCGTGGCTCTTGATATCGGTGTAGGAGCGGGCAACCACTGCGGCATAGAAAACCGGTCTGTGGTCGGTTCCCTTGAGCACCATCTTATAGAACTCGCTTATTACATTTCCCATGTAGGCGCCGCCCCGGAGAGGGACATAGATCACATCTGGAATAAAGCCTTCCTTATACATTCTGTATGCCAGCTTAAGGGCATTGTTCCGTACTGTCTTGTAATGCAGGAATTCCTTCATGTGATGCTCCTTCAATCGGGAAGTTTGGTAAGTATCTCGGCATATCCGTCATGGACAGCCACTGTATGCTCAAAATGGCAGGCCAGGGAGTTGTCGGCTGTGACAACAGTCCAGTCATCATCCAGCACCTCGATCTCATCGCTGCCTATCATTATCATAGGTTCGATGGCAATGACCATCCCTTCTCTCAGCCTGGGGCTGATTCCACGGGTAATGAAGTTAGGGACCGAAGGTTCCTCGTGCATGCTGAAACCTACACCGTGGCCGCAGTATTCCCGGACTACGCCGTAATTATACTTCTTGGCATGAACGAATACAGCCCTTGAGATATCGATGACCCGGTTTCCGGCCACAGCTTTGTCTATTCCTTTGTAGAGACATTCTTCGGTCACCTTCATAAGCTGCTGTGCCTCAGGCGAAACCTTGCCGATGGCAACTGTGGTGGTGCTGTCGGAGATATAGCCCTTCAGGTCCACACAGAAATCCATGCTGACGATATCCCCATCCTTAAGGACACGCTTTCCGGGGATGCCGTGGATAACTTCCTCGTTCACAGATACACATATGCTTGCAGGATATCCCATATAGCCAAGCTCAGCAGGCTTTGCACCCCGGGCCAGTACAAACTCCCGGGCAATGTCATCTATATCCTTGGTGGTCATACCAGCAGCGATATATTTTTTTATCTCGACAAATGTCTCTGCCAGAATAGCACCCGAGTCACGGATTCCGGCAATGTCCTGCTTTGATTTAATTCTTATCATTTTCTTTGTAGATTGCATCAAGGACGCCGTTTACAAACTTGTAGGAGTCGTCGCCGCCGAACTCCTGGGCCAGTTTCACAGCCTCGTTGATGATTATTTTGCCGTCAGTGCCCTTCTGAAACAGAAGCCCGTAGACACTGAGGCGCAGAATTGCCAGATCGATGCGGGAGATGCGGTCAAAATTCCAATTCTTGATATGATCTTTGATAGCCTGGTCCACGGTCCGGATATTCTCCAGAGTGCCGCAGACAGTAAGCTTGACATAAGCCTCGGAGGAAGCGTCAAACTCATCAGGGGACAACTCTTTTGCAGAACTGAACAAGAGTTCTGGATCAGATTTTTTTGAAAAATCCCAGCTGTAGATTATCTGAAACGCAAGAACCCTTGCCCGGTGCATTGTACCCATATTATAAGAAATATTTTATAGTTGCTTTTTTCTTCAGGTCATCTGTCACTTCGCGGACACATTCCTTGAATACAGTATCCTGCTTCTTAGCAGTCAGATACTGGACAATTGTATCCTTGGCAGTGATGTTCTGCTCGTCAGACACTTTCTCGTTCAATGCCAGAAGCCGTGGCTCTTCCACGTTTACAACCCGCACAATATGGTATCCCACATTGGACTTGATAACAGAGCTGATAGTTCCCTTGCTCAGGTTGAAAACTGTATCAAAGAACTCGTCGCCCATGAACTTCCTTCTGTTGGAATCATCAATCCGCAGAGTACCGAACCGGCCGTGGTTATACTTGGAAGCAGAGTCGTCAGAAAGCTCAACCACCTTGTCGAACTCAGCAGAGCTCTTGCCGATCTGCTTGCTGTAGCCGTTTATGCGCTCCAGTGCCTTCTGCTGCTCAACAGAGTTCAGTCCCCGTGTATCCACATAGATATGGTCCAGTGTGACACGCTTAGGCATAAAGAACTGCTTTGTGTTCTCGTCGTAGAACCGCTTGACCTCTTCATCGGAAGGAGCCGGAATATTTGCCAGCTTGTTTCCCTTCACCTTTCTGATATACCGCTGTACAGCCAGTGTGGTCTTGCTCCGGTCTGCATATACAGTCCAGCTGACATTCATCCGCTGCTCCACAAAGTCCTTGAGCTGTTCGTCAGATACGTTGGCACCTGCACCGACCTCTTTTCTGATTGCAGAAAGAACTTCAGCCTCGGACACCTGGATGCCCTCTTTCTCGGCAGCCTGCCGCAGAAGAACATCCTCCACCATCACCTCAAGCACTTCCTGCTCGCTCTTGTTCACACCGGCGTGCTGAAGCACCTTGATAGTCTGGTCCAGCTGCTTTCTGGAGATAATCTCTGATTTAGACAGGTTAACTATTGCAACCCTCTGGTCCATACTTTCCTGAGAATAAACTGCTGCAGAAAGCACTAAAATCAAGAAAATAGACAGAAGTATTCTTTTCATCACTCTTTATCCTGACTTGGCTGATTCCACCACTCTGCAGACTCAGCTTCTGTATTGTTCTTTACCGATCCAAGCAGGTCATCCTTCTCTGTGGATCTGTTGACCCAAGCCAATCCCAAGGAAAGGATAAGGAAGAATGCGGCAAGGATTGAGGTAAACCGTGTAAGCACGTTTCCGGACCGTGAGCCGAACGGTGTGTTGCTGGCTCCGCCGAAGATTCCGCCCAGTCCTTCGCCCTGCTCATCCTGTACAAGCACAAGAAGAATAAGAAGAAGCGAAGCGATGACAAATAAAACAAGCAAGATAATACTTAAAATTCCCATTCAAAAAACCCCTTTATTCAGCGCATTTCAGTATAGCAACAAAGCTGTCGGATTTCAAGGCTGCACCACCTATAAGTCCGCCGTCAATGTTAGGCATAGCCAGAAGGCCTGCTGCGTTCTCCGGTTTCATGGAGCCGCCATACTGAATTATCATCTTCTCTGCAGCATCTGCAGAATAAATCTCAGCCAGCTTTTCTCTTATCACCTTGTGGATAGCATCTGCATCGGCTGCGGTGGCTGTCTTTCCAGTTCCGATAGCCCATACCGGCTCGTATGCTATAACAATGTGAGAGAGCATTCCCTCGCTGATATCTTTTAAACCATTTACAACCTGAGAGGTTACAACTGCCTCGGCTTTTCCCGCCTCACGCTCGGCCAAAGTCTCACCTACGCAGAGGATCACATCCAGCCCTTTCTCAAGAGCCAGCTTAACCTTGCCGTTGATGAAGCTGTCGGTCTCGCCATAGTAGCTGCGCCGCTCAGAATGTCCCAGGATAACCACAGAGACACCCACATCCTTGAGCATGTCGGGAGAAATCTCGCCGGTGAATGCTCCAGATACTTTATCGGACATATTCTGGGCTCCCAAAAGGACATTTGTCCCCTGGACAACTTTATTTACCTCTGAAAGAACAGTGAAGACAGGGCAGATTGCGATTTTGCACTTAAGCCCTTTTGCCTTATCCACTATCTCTTTTGCAAGAGCCACAGCCTCAGCTGTAGTCTTGTTCATCTTCCAGTTTCCAGCAATATATTTGATTCTTGCCATATTCACCTCTATTTCTGCAGAGCCACAATACCTGGGAGCGGGAGCCCCTGGAGGAATTCCAGAGATGCGCCGCCGCCGGTTGATACATGGCTCAGCTTGTCAGCCAGGCCGAACTTGTTGACTGCTGCAACAGAGTCGCCGCCGCCTACTACTGTAGTGCCCTTGCAGCCGGCAACTGCCTTTGCGATATCCAGTGTTCCCTTGGCAAAGCTGTCAAACTCGAACACGCCCAGAGGCCCGTTCCATACCACAGATTTTGCCTTGCCCACCGCATCCTTGATCAGGGCGATAGTCTTTGGACCCACATCCATTCCCATAAGGTTGTCGGGGATATCGGTTCCGTCTACTGAAACAGGGGCAGCATTCTCGTCAAAGGCTTCTGCAGCTATATGGTCTACAGGGAGTATTACATTTACTTTTTTCTCTGCAGCTGCCTTGAGGAAGTCCCGGGCTGTATCAAGATAGTCAGCCTCAACTAAGGATTTTCCAACCTTGTGTCCTTGGACAGTAAGGAATGTATAAGCCATTCCACCGCCGATAACCATGGTGTCGCATGTCCTGAGCAGGCTCTGGAGCACGCCGATCTTGGACGAAACCTTAGCTCCGCCGATTATGGCAACAAACGGATGCTCAGGGTTCTCCAGAAGCGGAGCCATGAACTTGACCTCCTTTTCGATAAGGAAGCCTGCGTAGGATGGCAGGAAATGCGCCACCCCCTCGGTGGAGGCATGTGCTCTGTGGGCTGTGCCGAAGGCATCGTTCACATATACATCGCCATAGGAGGCAAGAGCCTTTGCATATTCTGGGTTGTTGGCCTCTTCGTCAGGATAGAAGCGTACATTCTCAAGCAGCAGGACCTCGCCGGCCTTGAGAGCTTTAACCTCAGCCTCCACCTCGGGACCGATCACATCGGGGGCAACCTTAACAGGCTTTCCCAGAAGCTCGGCAAACCGCTTCCCGATAGGAGCCATTGAGAACTCTGGATTCTTCTTTCCCTTAGGCCGTCCGAAGTGGCTCATCACAACCAGGGATGCACCCTTCTGGGAAAGGATATACTCTATTGTAGGCAGTGCGGCACGGATACGTGTGTCATCCTTAACCACACCCTCTTTCAGCGGAACGTTGAAATCGACCCTGATAAGAACTCTCTTTCCTGTCAGGTCTGCATCGCGGATTGTATTTAAAACCATATCAGCCGTTGACCTTCTTCATGTTTGCGATAAGATCGAGAACCTTGTTGGAGTATCCGATCTCGTTGTCATACCAGGATACAACTTTCACGAATGTGTCGGTAAGGGCAATTCCTGCCTTTGCATCGAAGATAGATGTCCGTGTGTCGCCCAGGAAGTCGGAGGATACAACCTGATCCTCTGTGTAGCCCAGAATACCCTTGAGCTCTCCCTCGGAAGCCTTCTTCATAGCTTTGCAGATATCCTCATATTTTGCAGGTTTAGCAAGTCTGACTGTCAGGTCTACAACAGATACATCCAGAGTAGGAACTCTCATGGACATACCGGTAAGCTTTCCGTTAAGGGAAGGGATAACTTTTCCAACAGCCTTTGCAGCACCGGTGGATGATGGGATGATGTTTCCGCATGCAGCCCGTCCGCCTCTCCAGTCCTTGAGTGATGGACCGTCTACAGTCTTCTGTGTTGCTGTCACAGAGTGGACTGTTGTCATAAGACCTTCGATGATTCCCCACTTGTCGTTGAGGACCTTTGCGATAGGTGCAAGGCAGTTTGTGGTGCAGGAAGCGTTGGAAACGAACTTAGTTCCCTTCTTGTATGTCTTCTCGTTTACACCGCATACGAACATAGGTGTATCGTCCTTGGAAGGAGCTGTCATAACTACATATTTTGCACCTGCTTTGAGGTGTGCCTCTGCCTTCTCTTTTGTAAGGTTGAGACCTGTAGCCTCTACGATGTACTCTGCTCCAACTTTGTCCCATGCCAGCTCGGCAGCATCCTTGCATGCTGTAACTCTGATCTTCTTGCCGTTCACGATAAGAAGTGATTTCTCAACATCTGCCTTGATAGTACCTTCGAATGCGCCGTGCATTGTGTCGTACTTAAGCATATATGCCAGATAATCTACAGGACAGAGGTCGTTGATTCCCACAACTGTAATGTCTGGGCGTGACATTGCGGCTCTGAAAACAAAGCGGCCGATTCTTCCAAATCCATTGATTCCGATTTTAATAGTCTTTGCCATAATAAAACTCCCTTAAATTTTATATTATTATAATAAATATAAGACAAACCCGTAGTTATGTCAATTTATCGAGTATGGTTTTATCAAGGTCAGGGTGGATTCCCAGCCGTGTCAGGGAGAAGTCATAGCGCACCGGGTCATCCGGGTCGTACTTGGCAAAGGCAGCAGTTATCTCCTGGGCAGTCTTTATATCGCCGGCCCTGCGGCAGGTGAACCCCAGCCGGGTGGCTATGTCATGCATATGGGTGTCCACCGGAACCAGCAGATCCCGTCTGGAGACCTTGGTCCAGCCACCTGGATCCACACTGTCCTGCCGCACCATCCAGCGCAGGAACAGGTTGAAACGCTTGCAGGCGCTTCCCTTCTCCGGCGGGGTTATAAGGATGCCGCAGCTACCTTGGGAATACTTCTGGACAAAAGCCAAGAAACCGCTTATAGCCGGCAGCATATGACCAGGCACATAGCGCTCCATGAACAGCTCCTCCAGACTGCCGTACTGCCGCAGGGCCTCCCCTATGGCATAAAGGAATGAGGATATTTCCCGGCATTTGAAGAACCGGTATACAAAGCCTTTGTACTGGTTTTGCAAGTCTTTAGAGGATAATGATTTAATCACTTCAGCAGGATGCGGTCCCAGAGGAGAAAGCACCTGGTCTACAGCCTTCAGAATCAGGTCTACCCGCCCCACTGCCAGGGAAGATGCGATAAGCCCTGCAATCTCCCGGTCCCGGGCATCGGGATAAGTGCGCACAGGAGCCAGGGGGTCGGGATAGATATATTCCGGCTTGTGATATGCGGCATAGACTGTGTCTAAAATTTCCTTGACTGTCATAGAACCAAAAATAAAAAAATCTCCTGCACAGGCAGGAGATTTGGGCCCACATGGACTTGAACCAGGGACCACTCGATTATGAGTCGAGGGCTCTAACCAACTGAGCTATAGGCCCGTTATATAAAAAATATAAAAAAAGGGGCTCCTGTTGTCAAGAGCCCCGCTTATTCCTGAAAAGGAATTATCACTTCTTAGCTTCTGCAGCTGCCACATCGCCCTCGAACTTGACTTTCTGGATTTTAGCCATCCAGATATAGAGCAGGGACGGTGCTATGAAGAAGGATGAATATGTACCTACACAGATACCGATTATCAGGTTGAATGCGAAGTTCTTGATCGCACCCAGACCGAACACATAGATGGCAACTACTGCGATGAGTGTTGTCAAGGATGTGATGATACCTCTGGAGAGTGACTGGGAGATACTGGTGTTCAGGATCTGCTTGAGAGGATTTCCCTTGAGCAGGATGATGTTCTCCTTTACTCTGTCGAAGATAACGATGGTAGCGTTCAGAGAGTAACCGATGATTGTAAGTACAGCAGCGATTGTAGTTACATCGACCTCAAGCTGGAGTGCGCCGATTACACCTACCATGACCAGGGCGTCGTGTGCCAGTGCCATGATGGAGGAAAGACCATATGCCAGCCGGAACCGGAACCAGATGTAGATAAGCATGAGTGCCAGCGACAGGATGATCAGCCATACAGACTGCAGGCTCAATGTCCGGGAGAACCGTGGACCAGAGAACTCAGACTGCAGGATAGTTACATTTGCAGCGCCGAACTTAGCCTCAAGAAGGCTCTTTACCTTGTCAGAAACAGCCACGCCGGTCTGCTCGCCAGTCTCTCTTACTCTTATGCTGAACATCTGATCTGCAGAATCACCTACAACCTGAATCTGGGTTGCACCGGCAGGAGCCAGTACAGTTCTCATGTCAGAGATATCTGCCTTAACAGAAGAGTTGATCTGAACCCGCATGTTAAGACCGGAAAGGAAGTCGATTCCCAGGTTGAAACCACCCCGTGCACCTGTGATGATGAACAGAAGAATAATGACAATCAGGGATGTGATAGGAGCGATATATCTAAGCTTTGTAAATTCGTAAACTTTTTTCATCTCTTACTTCTCCCAGCTTATGCTTAATTTCTTCATGTGGCCCACATCCAGACAGAAGTCGAAGATAAGTCTGGATACGAAAATTGCGGTGAACATAGAGGTTACAATACCAACTGCCAGTGTATAGGCGAAGCCCTGGATAGGACCTGTTCCCAGCTGAGACATGAACACAGCTACGATGAATGTGGTTATGTTGGAGTCCATGATAGCCCAGAAGGATTTCTCGAAGCCTGCTTTCACAGCAGCAGCCGCAGATTTACCGATCCGGTACTCCTCTTTGATTCTCTCGAATATAACGACATTGGCATCCACTGACATACCGATGTTCAGGATAAGACCTGCGATACTGGTCAGTGTAAGGGTCAGGTTGAATGCTGACAGGATACCTACCATGAGGTAAAGGTTCAACAGCAGCATAAGGTCTGCAATAAGACCTGCTCCCTTGTAGTAGATGATCATGAAGACGATTACAAGGAGAAGACCAAGGCCCATAGCCCGGACACCCTGACGGATGGAGTCTTCACCAAGGGATGCACCAACTGCCTGCTGGTTGCTTACTTCCAGGGAAACCGGAAGAGCAGCGGTTCTGAGAACCAGTGCTATGTCCTGAGCTTCCTGCTTGTCAAGACCGGACATCCGGACCTGACCGCCAGAGATAGCCTCCTGGATTGTGGCACCAGCCTTAACATTGTCATCAAGTACGATGGAAAGGGTTTTCTTGACGTTTGCAGAGGTAAGCTTGAAGAAGATATCTGCTCCATCCTTATCCAGTGCAAAATTGATTACAGGACGTCCTGTAACAGGGTCGTTGCCCACCTGTGCATCCACAATGTGGGAACCGTCAAGTCCGATTTCTTCGCGGATAGCAATATGATTTACTGTATAGTCGATTCCGTAGTTGTCCTTCTGGACAAAGCGTCTGCATACAACACCTGCAGGAAGGATTGACTTGTCAACCGGCTGCTCGTTCTCGTCCAGGGCACGGCCAGGATTCTGGTCAATATAATCTCTTAAAGCCTTAGTTGCATCATCATCAACAATATGGAAATTGAGCTTTCCTTTTCCCATGAGGAATGCATTTACACGCTCCGGGTCTGCAGCACCAGGGATCTCGATGGTGATTCCAGTGTCTCCCTGTCTTCTGATCTGAGGCTCTGTGATACCGAACCGGTCGATTCTGTTGTTCAGGATCTCGATGGCACGGTCAATAGCGCCCTTCTTATCCTCTGCAGTAGGAGTTCTGCCCAGCTTCTCGCCCAGGCTGTCCATATCTGCCTCAAGCAGTACTGTCATACCGCCGGAAAGGTCAAGACCAAGCTGGAGAATGCTCTTGCTCTTCTCCTTGAGCCCCATGATATCGTCACGGTAATAAGCCTCTATAGCATTGAAAAGCTGCTTTTTTGACTTGAAGCTGCTTAAAACCTGCTGAACGCTCCATGTCTTAGGAGCATCCTTTTTCATCAGCTTATAGTTGGCAGCTGCCTTGTCCTTAAGGAAGCTGTACTCAGCTGGAATTGCCTGATCAGGGTTCTCCTTGACCATAGCCTCAAGCTTTTCCAAGTCTTCGGCTGCTTTGGTCTGAGAGAAGTTCCTGATCTGCTCTCTGGAACCTGTAGCAATTGCCTTGGCATCCTTGCTCACACCGAAATACCATTTTCCGGTAGGATAGAGGAATACAGTAGCAATAGCCACAACCAGAAGCACTAGAATAAATCTAGTTCTCTTACTCATAAATTCTCCCCAGTTGTTTATTTATCTTCTTTTTTATCTTCGATTTTTGCTTCTGCCTCTGCTGCAACCTTGGCCTCGTGGCTCTCAAGCACAGCGGCAATAGCTGGTTTGACAAACTCAATCTTTGTGTTGTCATCAACCTTGATAACTACAGTCTGCTCCTTCACAGCCAGGATAACACCCCGGATTCCTCCGATAGTCTGAACCTTGTCAAACTTCTTGAGGTTAGAGAGCATTTTCTGTGTCTCTTTCTGTTTCTTGTTCTGCGGACGGATGATGAAAAGGTAGAAAATCAAGATAACACCGGCAAAGGTGATGAATGTTGTCATTGCAGAACCAGCGGCCTGAAGAACAGGCATTCCCATAAGAATACTACTCATTTTGTTTCCTTTAATAAAAATTCAATTATCTTATTATAAATATCACTTATATGGCTGATAGTCAATAAACTAAGCAGTCACGCCGAAAATCTTTTTAAGTTCGTCAAAGCTTTCCACCGGTTGACCGGCCAGGGCATTGTATCTGTCCAGGACCAGCTGCTCCTCCCCTTTATCCTTTGAAAATATGGCAGAACAGACTGCCGCCTTGATCAGTCCCTTGTCAAAAAGTTCGGCTGTGCCCAGTTTTCCGTACGCCTGGGCCGATTTTTTGTCCACCACAGCGTTGTCGCTGTCATAGCCTATGGTAAAAATAAATTCTTCCCGTGTCATATCTTTTCTATTATAGTGATTTTTACCGTGGAAAGGCAAGGGAAAATTTAAGGGACTCGGGTTTCTGCCCCATAGCCTTGATTGAGCCGGTAAAACGGCGCCACAGGCTTCCACGCACAGTCCCTTCCTCTGCAACCAGCGGATAAATAGCCAGAGGGCTGCCGTCCAGCGATACTGTGCAGCTTCCTACTGGGGTTCCGGCTGCGATTGGCCCCTTAAGTCCTTTGGTAAAGGTGATGTCCCAGCTCAGCTTATAAAGCTGGCTGTAAGGGAGACAGAGGTGCTCGGACCCATGGATTGCCACAGGCACAGTATCGGCTGTGCATCCGAAGACAGGAGCACTCACTGGAGCCGGCAGCACGGGGAGGAAGCTTCTGAAGGTGTGGAAACCGTAGGAAAGGAGGCTTGCCCCTTCCTCCATACGGAAGAGCTTGGCATTCATTATATCCTTTGCCTTTATTCCCATGATCACAGCCACCAGACGCATCCCGTCCCTTTCCGCTGTAAGGGAGATATTGTAGCCTGATTCATCTATATAGCCGGTCTTAAGGCCGTCCACTCCGGGGTACCGCCCCAGAAGGTCATTGCTGTTGTTGATCACCCGGCTGCCCATCTTAAAGTCGACAGCCCCTGTAAGAATGTCCAGATAATCGATGAAATTCTGGATATAGATACGGCAGAACTGGCAGAATTCCAGGGCGTTCACCTGGTTTGATGCCTCATACCCTGCCGGGTCGGTGAATACAAAGGACTCAAAACCCAGCTGCCTTGCCTTCTGGTTCATCATCTCAACACATGCATCCCGGCTGCCGCCCACAAGTATAGCCACTGCCATGGCAGCATCGTTGCCGGAGGTGACCATAAGGCCGGTCAGCAGGTCCCGTACCTTTATCCGCTGTCCTGCCCTGATATACATAAGGGATGAGCGGTAAGGCGCCTTCTCGAAGTCGGCCTCGGGAGGCACCACAATCTCCTGGTCCATATCCAGCTCCCCGGCCTTCACCTTCTCCATAAGCAGATAGGTGGTCATAAGCTTGGTCATGGAGGCCGGCGGGATTATCTCCTCAGGGTTCTTGGTGTAGAGGACTGTGCCTGTGTCGTAATCCATCAGGACAGCGGCCTTGCACAGCAGGACCGGTTCCGGCACGGTGGTGAAGCCGTCATAGATATCTGAATATGTTATTTCCAGCGTCTTCTCTTTGGGCGGTGCAACACATGCCCTTATGCTGGCAACTATCCCGAAAAGGATGGCCGCCAGAATGAGAATCTTGATTATTCTTTTTACTGTACGCTTTGTCATGCGATTACAGAGGCAATTATATCCATTGCTTTTTCGTATGAGGAATCAGCAATCGCCATCACTGCAGAAATCGGGGAACCGCCATAGTTCAGGTTGTCGATATCTATTCCGGCTTCAGTCAGAGCAGCCAGAATCTTGAACAGCGGCTTGAAAGAGCTGGCAAGCCCCTCTCCTATTATGCCCACAATGGCAATGCCCGACGCATAGCTTACCTTCTCGATGCCCAGGTTGGCCTTGAGACGAGCTGTCAGGTCATCCCAGTCTATCATATGCTCATCCTTCACATAGAAGTTGAGGGTGTCGATTCCTTTGAGCTCGAAGGAGATGATGAGTCCCAGCGCACCCAGCTCCTTCTTAAGCTGCAGATGCAGGTCGTGCATATCCTCCAGCTTGTACTTCTCTATGGTTATCCGGCGGAAGCGCCGCTTGCCGGCGATGCCCACCACTGGATCCTTGGAGGAGTCCCGCTGGGAATTTATGAATGTGCCCGATTCTTCAGGAGCATTTGTATTCTTGATATTGATGGTGATGTTAGCCTGCCGTGCCGGAGCAATGGCCTCCTCGTGGAACACATTGGCACCCATGTATGCCATTTCCCGCATCTCTTTGTAGGTGATTTCCGGTACCGGCCGTGCATTGGCTGTAATACGCGGGTCGCAGGTGTAGGTGCCGGACACATCGGTCCAGTTCTCGTAGATGTCGGCATTCAGGGCTTTTGCATAGATTGAGCCGGTTATATCGGAACCGCCTCTGGAGAAGGTCTTTATGTTGCCATCAGGACCAAGACCGTAGAAGCCCGGAACCACATATTTTTTAGAAGTATCCACATTGGCCTTGATAAGCTCGTAGGTCTCGGGCAGGATCTCTCCGTGCTCCCCTATGCGGATGACCTTGGCGCTGTCTAAGAATTCAAAGCCGAAGTAAAGCGAGATAAGCTTGGCATTAAGGTATTCACCGCGGCTTGCGGCATAATCAGGGCTGCACTTGTCCATCAGGCGGGACTTGATAGTAATCAGCTCTTCCTTAAGATCAGAGGTGATATCAAGGACAGCGGCAATCTGGAGATACCGGTTCCGGATTTTATCCCATACTGCAGTGATATCTTTATCGTTGCTTGCAAGATTATGGCATTTATATAGGAGGTCAGTTATCTTGTCATCCTCTTTGTCCCTCTTTCCAGGGGCAGAGACAACTACAATCCGTCTGTCGGGATTGGCCTTAACAATAGCCTGAGTCTTGGAAATCTGAACCGCATCGGCCACAGAACTTCCACCGAATTTGCAAACAATCATCTTTTTCTCCTTTTAAGGAATACTGAAAACATTAAACACAATTAAAAACAATTGTTCAAGACTTTTCTATACCTTGACTACCTAAATATTATAATATATCTTTATATACCATGAAGATTTGGATTAAATACCTTATCGGGGCCATAGCTGGAGTTGTCCTGGGCAATATCTTCACCGGTTTCTTCGCAGATCCTGCGGTAAGCGAGACTGGCACCAGAATTATCCTTAGCATTGGAAAATATATATTCTTCCCGCTTATTCTGTTTGCTGTGGCATTCTCTGTCTCAAAGCTGATGACCGAGCATCTTCTTTTCAAGGTATTTTTCAAGGTCCTGCTGTTCACAGCAGGCTCTTCCTTAGTCCTGACTTTAGTCGGCGGCGGAGCTGCACTTCTGGTGTTCCAGGGACGTATCCCTATTATCTCCGAAGGAGCTGTGAACTTAAGTCTCCCTACCCTGACCCAGCATCTTGCCATGATTTTCCCGGATAACTTCTTTGCCATATTCACTGCCACAGGCAACTATCTCATGCCGATGCTGGTGCTGGCCATCCTGATAGGAATAAATATGAATCCATCCAATTTTCACACCCGCCCTGTGATCCTGATATTCGACTCTGTGGCCAGAATCTTCTTTGATATAAACAGCCTTATCATAGAATTCATGGCTCTGGGAATTGTGTTCCTTTCTGCCACTATGACCGCTTCTCTTATTGCAAACCAGCAGCTGGCACTGTACAAATATCTGCTTATAACTGTGGGATGCGCAACACTGTTCGTAATATTCATCCTTATCCCTGCTGTGATGATACTCTGCTGCCGGAAGGGAAAGCCTTTCCAGTCGCTGTACGGGCTTCTGGCCCCGGCAATGGCCGCCTTCTTTTCGGGCGATGTATATTTCGGTGCAACCACCCTTATCAAGAGCTCTTTTGAGAACATCGGAGCCAAGCGGAAAGTGGGGGCTCCTGTAATCGCATTCCTCACTATATTCAGCAGAGGCGGCACTGCCATGGTATCGGCAGCATCAATCATAATAATCATCAAATCCTATACTGGAATCGAAATAACCTGGCAGGACTTCTTCCTCATCATGCTCCATACATTCCTGCTCTCCTTCATATTGGGAGCTGTCCCGGGAATGGGCACAGCAATATCTATCACCATGCTCTGCAACGGGTATGGCCACGGCATAGAGAACGGTTACCTTGTGGTACAGCCGGTGGCTGGACTTCTTATAAGCTTCAGCGTTCTGGTGGACATAACTGTCATGGGCTTCATAAGCACAGTCATTGCACAGCAGACCGACCTGCGTAAGGAAATAAACATAGTCAAGTTCACATAAGATGGAAAAAGAGAACACTTCATTCTTAGACAAAGTCGCATTCATAGACACAAAGCTGGATGAGGTGCTTAAGAGCGCCTTCAAGACCGAGAAAAAGTACAAAGCACGGCTCAAAGACATTGAGCCAGAGTACAGAGCCAGCGCCATAAATCTTATGGACTACCTGGCATTCCGCAGTTTTGATATAGACAAGCTGCAGAAAAAGATGCAGAAACTGGGTTTCTCCGACCTTTCCGACATAAGCTCCCATGTGCGGCAGACCTTGATTTCAGTTAAAGGAATAGCTGACATGGTGCTGGGCAAAAGTCCTAAATACGAGGACGAGGAGTATATAACTGCCCGGAAGAGCCAGAAACTGCTGGAGTCCAACTGCGATGCCCTTTTCGGCACCAAGCCCGAAAAACGGGGAACCCGGGTCATGGTGACTATGCCTGCCCAGGCTGCAGATGACATCAAGCTTATAGAATCGATGCTGGATGCAGGAATGGACTGCGCCAGGATAAACTGCGCCCACGACACCCCTGAAATATGGGAAGCAATGATTGAGAACATCCATACTGCCTCAAAGTCCATGGAAAAGGAATGCACAATAGTCATGGACATTGCCGGGCCCAAGATCCGCACAGGCAGCCTTGCCGGCGACCCTATTACAGTAAAAGAGGGAGATACCCTGGTGCTGACCCGGGAGATGATTCCAGGCGAAGGGAGAAAAGAGGACAGATGTGCCCATATCGGCTGCACCCTGGAGAATGTATTCCAGTGCGCCAAGCCTGGAAACCGGATCTACTACGATGACGGCAAGGTTGAGGGCAATATAGAGAAAGTAAGCCCCGACGAGATTGAGGTGCGGATAACCAATGCCAAATCATCGGGCAGCAAGATAAAGGGAGACAAGGGGCTCAACTTCCCTGACACCAAGCTTAACTGCCAGGGTTTCACCCCAAAGGACAAGGAGCATCTGGCCATAATCGCAAAGAACCAGAAGAAGTGGAAAATCCAGGCTCTCAACCTTTCATTTGTCAACAACCCGGCTGAGCTGGATATGATGATAAGCGACATAAAGAAACTGGGTCTTAAAACCGGAATAATCATAAAAATTGAGACAGAGCAGGCCTTCGAGCACCTGCCAGGCATCATACTTTCAGCCATGAAGATCTACCCTGCCGGCATTATGCTGGCCCGTGGCGACCTGGCTATCGAGACCGGATGGAAGAACTTTGCCACCATCCAGGAGGAGATTATCAGGATAACTGCAGCTGCCCATCTGCCCCTTGTCTGGGCCACCCAGGTGCTGGAGACCCTGGCCAAGGACGGTGTGCCAACCCGGGCTGAGATCACCGATGCGGCGCTGTCTGAGCGCTCTTCCTGCGTCATGCTGAACAAGGGCAAGTACATTGTCATGGCTATCCGCATGCTGGACAAGATTGTGCGCCGTATGGAGAAGTTCCGGACCAAGAGCGAGAACGTGCTGCCTAAACTGGACGGAGCTGAGAAGCTTATGCTCTCCCATCGGAAATACGATATCTGATTATGGATAAAAAAAAGGTACTGCATATACTTTTCAACACACTGCTGCCTCTGGTGCTCTATCTGGTGCTGTTCCAGCCCTTCGGCCACGGCCGGGTGACAGAGCTTACTATACACACCATGGGAGCTCTCAAGGCAACAGCTATCGCAGTCCTTCAGCTGGGCGTAACCATTTTTGCCGCAGTATTGCTCAACAGACTTACTCTGGCCGGCTCCGGGTTTTTCTCCTTTAATGTAAAAAGTCTGGCACATATTATCCTGGGCTCTGTTCTCATAGCCCTTATCTACCTGGGGTGCTGCATAATCTTTTCCTTTCTCTTCGGCGTTGAAGGAATTCAAGATACACTGTCGGTCAAGCTGGAGGCCCCTGTATGGCTTCTGGCTGTAATGATGCTGGCCGTGGGCTACTGCGAGGAGTTCTTCTTCAGATTCTATCTGGTGGAGACCATAGGGTCGGTGCTGGGGAAAAAGGCCGCCATCCTTATAAGCGCTGTTTTCTTTGCGCTGGGGCATCTGTACCAGGGATACCTGGCTGTCATTATCATCTTCTTCCTGGGACTCAGCTTCCAGTGGATTTATTCAAAATATAAGAGCATCCACGTGAATGGCATAGTCCATGCTCTGTTTGATGTGATCTCTGTACTGGCAAAGGGGGTATAACCATGCTGCAGTCCTTTACGACAGTTTTCCAGCAGATAGTAATACTTTTCATCATGATAGCAGTTGGATATTTCTGCTCCAAGCGTGGCATTCTCTCCCCTTCCACAATAAAAGAGCTGTCCCGGTTCATCATCTATGTCGTCACCCCATGTATTGTGGTTGAATCTTTCCACCGCCCCTTTGACAGCTCCATGCTGCAGAAGATGGGAATAGTCTGCGCCGCAGCTGTAGGTGCCCATATCCTCAATATCATTTTATCAAGAGTTCTGATCCGGGATAAAGAACAGAACCGGAGAGTTGTATACCAGTTTGCCACCATATTCAGCAACTGCGGATTCATGGGGCTTCCTCTGCAGCAGGCAATCCTGGGCAGCGACGGGGTATTCTACGGTGCTGTATTCATCGCCATATTCAATGTGTTCACATGGACCTACGGCTTTATCCTTATGGGAAGCCATGGAAAGAAAGTGGAGATAAAGAAGCTGCTGCTCAACCCGGGAATACTGGGTGTCACAGTCGGTTTTATAATCTTTATCACATCATTCCAGATTCCCCATGTCCTTCTGGTTCCTATAAAAAGCTTTGCGGCCCTAAATACACCGCTTCCAATGGTGGTTGTAGGCTATTACCTTTCCCAGATCACTACCCTCAAGGTGCTTGAAGATAAGAACCTGGTCATTACCACTGCTGTCAAGCTTCTGGTCTCTCCCCTTATAGCACTGCTTATGCTCTATCTCGCAGGAATCCGGGGCCTGCTTCTGACATCGGTGATCATCTCGGCCTCTGCCCCATCGGCTGCCAACACTGTCATGTTCTCTGTCCTTTTCAACAGGGACGCAAAACTAGCTGTTACCCTGGTTTCTTTATCCACCCTGCTGTCGCTTTTCACTATGCCGTTGGTGATTTCCCTGGCTATGGTTATCTAGAGGTGCTATGAATTTTATAACTGCTGCAACTGTACAGAAAGATGACGAAGGCAAGCGGGCCGACAGGATTTTCCGCATAGTGCTGGGAAAGATGCCCTTAAGCCGTATCTACAAGGAAATCCGCAGCGGTTTCTTAAGGATAAACGGAAAGCGGACCAAAGAGGATTCCAAAGTATCAGCCGGTGACACAGTTGATGTAGCTCAGATCCTGATGGAGTTTGTCCAGCCGGCAGAACCTAAGAAGTCTGCACATACCATAAACCGGGAATCCTTTAAAAAGCGTATTGTGTTCGAGGACCATGGAATCCTGGTCATAAACAAGAAAAAGGGAGAGCTGGTCCATTCCGACGGCTCATCAAAGCGGTTCACTCCCCTTGACCAGCTGGTGCGGGAATATCTTGAGGGAGAAACACCGGGTTCCATCTCCTTCTCCCCTGGTCCTCTCCACAGGCTTGACCGGAACACATCCGGCATAATTGCCTTCGGCAAGAGCGCAGAAGGTGCCCGGGAGTTCTCCTCGGCCCTGCAGAACCGGGAGACCAGAAAGTGCTACATAGCTCTCCTGGATGGCAAGCTTACAGAACAGGAACACTGGGAAGACTTCCTGACAAGGGACGAGAAGACCAACACAACACATGTGGCAAAAAATGGAGATATGGCCATAACTATAGCCACCCCATTCCTGATTTCAGCGGGCATGACTCTGGCACAGGTTGAGATAAAGACAGGCCGCACCCATCAGATCCGGTGCCAGGCCAGCTGCCACCATCATCCCCTTACAGGAGATGCCAAGTACCATGGAAGCCATAACGAGGCTGGTTACTACCTCCATTCCTGCTGCATAATAGCTGGAGAAAGGACCATAACCGGAGCACCGTCCGAGGAATTCACAGCCGCTGTGGCGGCTCTCATGAAGTGCCCGGAAGAAGAAGTAAAATCGGCTATTAATCAGATTATCTCTTCCTTTGTGGAAGAAAAAATATTATAATACCAATATGCAGATACCTTATTGCATCAGAAAACTGTTCGGAATCAAAGTCTATGCCCTGGTGGGCCGCAGCGGTACAGGAAAAAGCTACCGGGCCCGGCTTATTGCTGAAAAACACGGCATAAACCTGATCATAGACGACGGCCTTCTGATCAAGGGTGACAACATCATTGCAGGCAAGTCTGCAAAAAGCGAGAAAGTGTATCTGACAGCCATAAAGACAGCTCTGTTCGACACGGTGGAGCACCGGACCGAGGTGCGCAACAAGCTGAAAGAAGAGGAGTTCACCAAGATTCTCCTTATCGGCACATCAGAGGCTATGGTGCAGAAGATTGCCAACCGGCTCCATCTGCCCAAGCCCAGCAAAGTGATCAAGATTGAAGATATAGTCACTGAGGAGGAGATAAACCAGGCCCTTAAAGAGCGGGCTACCGGAAAGCATGTCATCCCTATCCCCGAAGTGGAAGTGGAAAAAGACTATGCAGACATCATCTCAGGATATATAAGCAGCACTATCGAGAAAGGCAAGGGGCTTTTCAAGAGGAAGAAAAAAATAGAGAACACTGTGGTGCACCCAACCTTTGCACCAGGAGAGCATCCAGGGCATGTATCCATCTCCAAGGCTGCCCTTATCCAGCTGGTTATCCACTGTGTGGACGAGTTCGACTCCAGCATCAAAATAAAGAAGATCAAGATCCACTCCGATTCCTCAGGTGCTTACAGAATCAAACTTTTCCTTCTGGCATCATACAAGACACAGCTCTCTGGAAAATTCCACGAACTGCAGCATTACATTTCCCAGCATCTTACACGTTTTACAGGTATTCAGATAAAAGAAGTCAACCTTGAGATTGAGAATCTGAAGGATTGACAGATGCTTCAGGCTGAACTGCGTCAGCTTTCTTCTTAGGCTTCCGTCTTCGTTTCCGCTTAGGCTTGTCATCACCTTCCCCTTCCATAGCCGGCTGATTGCGCCGATAGCGGAGCTTGAAACCATTCTTTGACATCACATTCCTTATAGCCTCAAGCAGTGCCACATTTGGAGGAACCACAGGCCGCAGGAAGGTCTTAAGCTGGTCCATGACCTCGCCTATAGTCTGGTTTGCCACATCATCATAGAAGACCACAACCTCAAGATAGTCGGTGATAAGAGGCTCCAGCAGGGTGCTGGACTTTGAAAGGTCAAGCTTACCCTCCTCTTTGGCCTGGTCAAACTTCTCCATTGTATCGTAGAAAAGACTCTTCTTCTGGATCTCATAAACCCCAGGCAGGATATAGCGCAGGATGTTAAGGCGGGCCAGCTTGCGGAACACCTCGGTGGAATTGTCCATCTTCATTATCTTGAAGAGCTCCTCGGTAAGGCGGGAGCTGGATACTGTCACAATCCTGTAGGCATTGAAAATGATGAACAGCTTTAAAAGCAGAGGGATATCGCCTCCGATCATGACAGAGAACTTGACTGCCCTGATAAGGCGCACCGGATCCTCCTGGAATATGATGCGTAGCGGAATGATAGGCCGTACAATGCGCTTCAGAAGATCCCTGAAACCGCCGATGAAGTCAATCACCTGCTCGGTCTTGGGGGAATAATAGAGAGCGTTTATGGAGAAATCACGCCGCCACACATCCTCCTTCATGGTGCCGAAACAGTTGTTGTCGCCGGTGACGGAATTAGCGGCACGGAATGTGGAGATCTCGTAGATAGTGCCCCCCATGAGCACATGGACCAGCAGGAAACGGCGGCCGATGATCCTGGCGTTGCGGAAAAGCTTTTTTATCTGCCGGGGATATGCGTCGGTGACAATGTCGAAATCCTTGGGCTTGCGGCCGATGATCATATCACGGACAGCACCGCCCACAATATATGCATCGTATCCTGCGTTCCTTAAACGTTCGCAGATATAGAGGGCGTTGTGGTCAATATCCTCTTTGCGTATATGATGTTCGTGTTTCTCGTAGAACTCAGCCAGCTTTACAGCTTTGCCTCTGGTGTTCTTATAATATCTGACTATCATCCGCAAAATATTATTTCACAATATAGCTATTTAGTAAATAAAATATGTGGAAATCTTCTTGTTTTAATCATCAGTATGATATATCTTTTTTTATCGGGAAATAATCATGTCAGTAGAGAACATCAGAAATATAGCGATAATTGCCCATGTAGACCATGGCAAGACCACACTGGTGGATGCCATGTTCAGGCAGAGCGGCACATTCAAGAATGCAGACAAGATGGGAGACCGGGTCATGGACTCGGGGGACATCGAGCGGGAACGGGGAATCACCATATCGGCCAAGAACTGCGAGGTGCAGTGGGACGGCATTAAGATAAACATCCTGGACACCCCGGGACATGCCGATTTCGGTGGCGAGGTGGAACGGGCCCTCTCCATGGTGGATGGAGTTGTGCTCCTGGTGGATGCGGCCGAAGGGCCCCTGCCCCAGACCAGGTTTGTGCTTCAGAAAGCCCTGGCCCTGAACCTTGAGCTTATTATCCTTATAAACAAGATAGACCGGGAGGATGCCCGCCCAGAAGAAGTATATAACGAAGTTCTGGAGCTGCTCCTGGACTTAGGGGCTGATGACCGGTACCTGGATGCCCCGGTGCTCTGGTCCAACGGGCGCAAAGGAATTGCCAAGTACAATCTGGAGGATGATTCCAAGAACATAGCTCCGCTGATGGAGACCATAATCAGGCACATCCCGGCCCCAGAGTGCGACATAGACAAGCCTTTCCAGATGCTGGTGGCCGACCTGGACTACTCCGACTACCTGGGCCGCATGGCCATCGGTAAAATAAAGAGCGGCAAGGCCTCCATCAATGACCGGCTGGCAATCATAGGCAAAGACGGAGTGCCAAGGCCCTTCAAGGTGTCCCAGATACAGGTTTACAACGGCACATCCCTGGAGACTGTGGAATCGGTGCCAGCCGGGGATATCGCCATCCTTTCCGGCGTAAGCAATGTATTCATAGGCGACACAATCTGCTCTGCCCTTGAGCCGGAGGCCTTGCCTCGCATCGAGGTGGACGAGCCCACCGTATCCATGCGGTTCCTGGCCAACACCTCCCCTCTCGCCGGCCGTGAGGGCAAGTATGTGCAGGGAAGCAAGATATTCGAGCGCCTCAAGAAGGAGACACTTCGCAACGTGGCTCTGCAGGTGGTGGAAGCCACCGACGGCGAGGGAGGCTACATAGTCAAGGGCCGGGGCGAGTTCCAGATGGCTATCCTTATCGAGATGCTGCGCCGGGAGGGCTACGAGTTCTGCGTAGGCCGGGCCAAGGTAATATTCAAGACCGATGAGAACGGCAACAGAACCGAGCCTATGGAGCATGTGGTCATAAGCGTCCACAAGGACTACGCCGGTGTAATATCCGAGACCCTTATGATGCGGAAAGGTATTCTATCCAACTACGCCAACTCAACCGGCGACCACATAATAATGGAGTTTGATATCCCATCCCGGGCCCTCATCGGCTACCGGGACAAGTTCCTTACCGACACAAAGGGAACAGGCATAATGAACGCCTACTTCACCGGCTATGGCGAATACAAGGGCGAAATCCCCACCCGGCTTACCGGCTCCCTGGTGGCCGACCGGAGCGGAGAGGCAGTGGCATACGGCATCTTCAACCTGGAACCAAGGGGCAAGATGTTCATAGTGCCGGGCGACCCGGTTTACGAGGGCATGGTGGTTGGAGAGCACAACCGGGACTTTGACCTCTATCTCAACCCGACCAAGACAAAGCAGCTTTCCAACATGCGGGCCTCGGGCAAGGACACAAACGTAATACTTACACCGGTGCTGCCTATGACAATCGAGAGAGCTATAAATACAATCAGGGATGATGAACTGGTTGAGATCACTCCCCAGTCCATAAGACTGAGGAAGAAGATACTCAACCGTCTAGAAAGGAAAAAAACCGAACGCCTCGAAGAGGCTTAAATCACTTAGTACCGAAGATACGGTCGCCTGCATCACCCAGTCCTGGGCAGATGTAGGCATCCTTATTAAGCTCCCGGTCCACATGTCCGATGTAGATCTGCACATCAGGATGTGCCTCGTGGAGAACTTTGATTCCCTCCGGTGCCGCAATAATGCACATAAACTTGATTTTCACACCGCCATGGGCCTTGATCTGGGAAATGGCATCGGCAGCAGAACCGCCGGTGGCCAGCATCGGGTCAAGTACAAAGATGGTGCGCTCAGAAATCGGTTTAGGCAGCTTGCAGTAGTATTCAACCGGCTTGTGGGTAACCTCGTCCCGGTACAGACCGATATGGCCTACCTTGGCTGTTGGAGTAAGCGCCAGAATACCAGGCACCATGCCCAGACCTGCACGGAGCACAGGCACTACAGCCAGCTTGCGGCCGGCAATAAATGGGCTCTTGCACTTCTCTATAGGTGTCTCGATCTCCACATCTTCCAGTGGCAGGTCAGAAAGAGCTTCGTAGCCTTCAAGCATTGCAATCTCTTCAACCAGCTTGCGGAACTCGTTTGTTCCGGTGCGCTTGTCCCGCAGCAGGGAAATCTTATGCTGGATAAGAGGATGTGTGAAAACAATGATGTTCTTCTCGTTGTTGTAGTACATGTCGCTCTCCATTATGAAAGGAAGATACCGCGGCTCTTGTCGCCTGCAGCGTTCTTTCCGAATTCATAGTCGTTTCCAGGCAGAATAGCATTAAGAACAATACCTGCAATAGCAGCGATAGCAAGTGCTGTCAGGGTGATTGATGTACTTCCGATGTTGAATGTAAGACCGCTGGAGAATCCCAGACCGCATACAAAGATCACACCTGCGATAATCAGGTTTCTGGACTTGGTCAGGTCCACTCTGTTCTCAACAATGTTCCGGACACCGATGGCAGAGATCATACCGTAGAGCATGAAGGAGATACCGCCGATGATAGCAGTAGGCATGGTGGAGATGATGGCAGAGAACTTAGGGATGAAGGAGAGGATGATTGCATAGATTGCAGCCAGCCGTACAACCTTAGGGTCAAATACTCTGGAAAGTTCCAGAACTCCGGTGTTCTCGCCGTATGTAGTATTGGAAGGACCGCCTACCAGACCGGCAAGTGCTGTTGCAAGACCGTCGCCCATAAGAGTGCGGTGCAGACCAGGATCGGCCAGGAAGTTTGTGCTTGTTGTTGCAGAGATAGCAGACATATCGCCGATATGCTCCATCATGGAAGCGATAGCGATAGGAGCCATAACCAGAACAGCGGTGATATCGAACTTACAGAACTTGAAAGCAGGAACTCCAACCCAAGAGGATTCGCCGATAGCAGCGAAGTTGAAGATTGCAGAACCGTCCGGGTTTGTTATACCAGCCATGTGCATTATAAGAGCTATAACATAGGAGACTGCAATACCCATAAGGATAGGGATGATGCGGAACAGTCCCTTGCCCCATACGTTGAACACTATGATGGTAGCCAGAGCTATGATAGCCAGGAACCAGTTGGTGGAGGCGTTGCCGATAGCAGAGCCGGCCAGTGAGAGTCCGATACAGATGATGATAGGACCAGTCACTACAGGAGGCAGGAACCGCATAACTTTCTTCATACCCACCAGCTTGATGATGAGCGCCAGGATAAAGTATGCAAGACCAGCTACTACTACACCGCCGCAGGCATATGCAGCCTTCTCGTTGGCACCCAGGTTTGCATAGATGCCGGTGTTAAGGTTTGCAACAGTGTAGAAGCCGCCCAAGAAGGCAAAGGAAGACCCAAGGAAAGCGGGCACCTTGAACTTCGAGCACAAATGGAAAACTAAAGTTCCGAAACCGGCACAGAACAGAGTTACTGCAACAGTCATACCCTGGCTTATAGGCTCACCGGTAGCATCCTTGAAAAAACCGCCCACAAGAATTGGCACCAGAACTGTGGCACCAAACATAGCAACCATGTGCTGAAGCCCCATGAGCAACATACTTCCAGTGCCCAAGAGCTTAGCGTCCCTGATAGGTTCGCCCTTGAAATCTTTCATTAATTTCCCCTCCGTGATTTTCTTTTATTTTATAACAGGCGTTACTATTTTTTCAATAGAAAAGAAAGAAAATGAAATTACTTATAGTTATTAATATTGCTGAATAAATTACTTACAAAGGAAACATTGGAGGCGGGAAGTGGCAGGGCTTCATCACAGAGTCGATGGTTGCTGGATGCAGCTCCTCCTCCATCCGGTGGAAGATAGCGGCGCAGGCCTTGGCATCCTCCAGTGCATTATGATGTTTGAATGGGAAATGGATCCGTTCTGCCAGGGCATCCAGAGAGCGGTGAGGCAACTCCGGATAAAGCCGTTTTGAAAGCTTCCAGGTGCAGTAGTACCGCAGCTTGGGCAGCTCTATGCCATACTTGAACAGAGTACCTTTTAGTACACCAAGGTCAAAGCCTGCATTGTGGGCCATCACAATGTCATTTCCGATAAATGCAAGGACATCGGGCCAGATATCGGCAAAGGTCGGAGAATCGGCCACATCCTCGGGATGGATTCCGTGAATCGCGATATTGAAAGGATCAAAGCGCATCTCCGGGGGAGCGATCAGGGTGTAGAACTCATCCAGAATCTCGTTCCCGTCAAAGCGCACCATTCCCAGTGCACAGGGGCTGGCTTTGGAGCAGTTGGCTGTCTCGAAATCTAGTGCGACATATGGCATATCCCTATAATAGACTTAATTATCTATTTTGACTATATTGAAACTATGAAAAAGTTCGGCCTGCTCTGCCTGACCCTTTCTGCATTGCTCCTCTCTTCCTGCGTGGCACTCTCCAAGGTGAATGACTACGAGGAGCATGCCAGAGCCTTGGCAGGGGCAGAAGAAATCCACATGGCCGACACCGAGAGCATAAACAATGTGAACGGCCAGATGCCCGATAAAGTATACATAAAAACCGCTACTCAGACTTTCAACAAAGACTACCAGTTCACCCTGGCAGATGGAAGAATTTTCTATAAGAGCCGCACAGGAGCCAAAGGGCCTGCCGAGTGGGAACCGCTGGAGACAGGACTCCCCTACAGCAAGATAGGCAAGTTCAAGACACCTAAACGCGTAATCGCATTGGCCGGGGATGTGGACAGCATACTGGCCATGGACGAGGATGGCAAAATCTATGAATACTACTTTGAGCGGACCACCATCAGGCGGCACATAACCTGGTACCATGTTATGGGTTTCCCCACCAAAGGGCAGCTGGCATTGAACCGCACCACCGGCAACTCCCGGGCCTGGACCGCAGGCACCCGGAGATCCGAAGTACTGTGGTACGAGGATATCTTCGGAAACCAGCATCACTATGGCTCCATGGGAATCGAGACCTACTACATGATGAACGAGGAAGGTGACACAATCAGGTTCACCGACTCGGGGCTCCCGGCCGACCTCAGCCGCAGCATGCCGCTGCCGGAGCGGGGTGCCTTCATAGCCAGGAACATCAGCGCCAGCGCCTCCACACTGTTCGTGATAAACGATGCAGGCGAGATGTATACCAGGCTGATTGACTTTGACACCATGGGGGGCGACCCTATGTTCTTCCGCTACTCCTATAAGAATGAGAAACAGCCCTACAAAGGGACCCAATATATCACTAACTTCAACGAATGGGGACTGCCCAACGAGGAGTGGACAAAACAGCCTGCAATACCACTTTCTGGCCAGGCCCGGATAACCAGGCACATAACCATATTCCAGACAGGACAGGGAAACAATGCCCGGGAGCTGCGGGTGGGAGGCCTTTCTCCCGAGGGAAAAACTGGTTTCTACTATAAAAATCTGAAAGATACCGAATGGCAGTTCACAGAGATGCCTATGCATTTTGCAGAGGAGAGCTTCCTTGACACCACTGTTGATCCCACCACTCTCCGCCGGCCCAAGCAGGAAATTGAATATAACGGAAGTGTAAAACTGCCTGAAGGAAATGAGATGGCTCTCTCTATCCCCGACTTCATGATGAGCGACGGAGACTGCACCCTCAAATTCACCCTGGGGAGCGAGACTGCAGATATAAAGATGTATCCGGTGGAGATCTGGTCCTATATGTACCGGCTGGATCCTGGCATGGACGGCACTCCCAAGCTGTTCTTCGTCACCTTCTCCCTGGAGGATCTGGATAAGCAGAACCTGTCACCTGAGTTCAAAACTGTTATAGAAACATTGTTCAGGGACAAGAACCTGGAGCTTTTTGCCTGCCGTGCCGAAGCAACAAAAGATTTAATCTGCATAACACTGCCCGGCACCCCTTATGGTGATATAAAACTGCTCCTGTCTGCTAATGATGAACCCGTCAATCCCGATACCTTCAAGTTCACCTATCTTTACGATAACGAGATACTGGACTACTACATGGATGATGAGCATACCCTCTCCCATAGAGAGCTGGAAATTAGCCGGGAGACACTCATCAAAAACAACAAAGAATATCTGAAACTGGTTAAAAAAGGAAGAAGACTAAGCACATCATTCCACCGCTCTGCCATCTCTGCAAGCCTCTACTATCAGTCCTTCGACCTTTTTGCGGCAGTAACTCTGCTGAACCATGTGAACTACCCCAAGATAAAGACTGTAACCTCTTTCGGCGACCAGATTGTGAGGGAAAACAAAATACTCTACACACAGCTTGAGAAGAATCATAAGATTATCTACACCCATCTTATCCAGCTTCTGGAGGACCGGATCAAGGTGCTGGAAGCCGGTGAAACACCTCTTAAAAAGACCCTGCAGGATTACCTGGATGAAGCTGGCATTCCACTCAATACATGCAAGGATATCCCCTATTTTCCAGGCTTCCTGATTCATACAGAAGATGGAAAACCTCTCCTGGTTGAGATGAAGAATCCTCTTAAGAAGATTGCAGCCTACACTGACGGGGACAAGAAAAAATTCACCTGTGATGTTGTCTATCACTCAAACGGATGGGAAGAGATGGATAACAGGTCAGGCAAGCTCACCATAAAAGATGGCAGGCTCACCCTTACTGCAGCAGAGATCAGACACCCAGTATTCTCTCAAGATCTTCCTTGATAGCCTGACACTTGGCAGCCACTGTTTTCTTAGCCTCATCCAGAGGCACACCAGCTTTCTCGCAGCAGGAGATATAGAATTTAATCTTAGGCTCAGTTCCTGACGGCCGGGCTGTAACATAGCTGCCGTCTGCAAGGACAAACTGGAGCACATTGGAAGGTGGAAGCTGAATTCCCTTCTTGACAACTCCATCCTTGAAATCGGTGGATGATGCAACAGCAATGCCGCCTATACTCTTAGGCTGGTTGGCCCGCAGGTCCTCCATAATCTTCTTTATCTTCTCACCGCCGCTGGCTCCTTTGAAGGTGAAGGAGAATGGTGACTCCTGGAAGTATCCGTATTTCTCGTAAATTTCGTTCATGTAATCCAGCAGGCTCATACCCCGGGATGCGTTGTACAGTGCCATCTCGCAGGCCATGACTGCAGCGGCCACGCCATCCTTGTCCCGCACCTGGGTGCTGAAGAGGTAGCCGTAGCTTTCCTCGCCGCCGTAGACAAACTTCTCGCCAGTGGTATCAAAGATCTTCATAAGGGAGGCTATATTCTTGAAGCCGGTGAGCACGTCATAGACACGGACTCCGAAGCTCTCACCTATAAGACGCTGGAGCTCGGTGGTTACTACTGTCTTGATAATAGCGGTATCAGGAGTAAGTTTTCCCTGCTCCTTCAATGTGGAGAGGACATAGTATATGAACATGCAGCCCAGCTGGTTTCCGGTAATGAGGCGGTAGCCGTCACCCTCCGGTACAGCAGTGCCAAGGCGGTCGGAATCGGGGTCGGTACCCACAATCAGGCTGGCCTTGACTTTCTTTCCCAGCTCCAGGGCCAGGCTCAGGGCAGAACCCTCCTCAGGGTTCGGGAACTTGACTGTAGGGAATTCGCCGTCCGGCTCTGCCTGCTCTGGCACAGTGACAACCTCGATGCCAAGGCTGGAGAGAGCCTTTTCCACCCACACCCGGCCTGCGCCATGGAGCGGTGTGTAGACAACCTTAAGGTTCTTGCCCTCTTTTTTAATAAGCCCGGGCCGGAGTGAACAGCCCCGCACCATATCCAGGAAAGCGTCGTCCACTTCCTTGTCGATAAGCTGGAACAGCCCTTTCTTGGCAGCCTCATCCAGATTGATGGAGGTTATATCAGTGACGCTGTTCACTTCGGCGATTATGCCGGCATCCTGGGGTGGCACCACCTGGCCGCCGTCGTCCCAATATACCTTGTAGCCGTTGTACTCGGCCGGGTTATGGCTTGCTGTAACCACCACCCCGGAGATGCAGCCTAAATGCCGAACCGCAAAGGAAAGCTCCGGGGTGGGCCGCAGGGAAGTGAAGAGGTAAGTCTTTATACCATTGCCGCAGAACACAGATGCTGCAGTCTCGGCAAAGAGCCGGGAACAGCGCCTTGAATCGTGGGCCAGCACCACAGAGACCGGCTGGGCTTTGCCAGCCCCGCACTTCCCTGCGGCTGCTTTGTTGATATAAGTTGCAAGCCCCTGGGTCACCTTCTTGATGATATAGGGGTTCATACGGTTGTAGCCGCCCCCGATGACGCCCCGGATGCCACCGGTACCGAAGTCCAGACTTTTGTAGAAGCAGTCCTCCAGCTCGGTGAAATTCTCATCGGCCAGCAGCTTCTTCACCTGGTTCTTGAAACCCTCGTCATCCTCTCTCTCAATATATTCATTGGCAAGTTTGATAATTTCGCTCTTTTCCATATCTGCTCCTCAAAAGTAGTTCAAAATCTCATCGGGGTTCTCCACAAACCGGGTGATCCCCTGCTCCTCCAGCTGCTTCCTGGAACGGAATCCCCAGGTCACAGTTATATCATCAAGGCCTGCATTCTGCGCAGTCTCGTGGTCCATTATAGTGTCGCCAATATACAATATTTCAGATTTAGGCAGCCCCATCCGGCGGATAACCTCGTCGGCTCCATCAGGCTCAGGCTTCCGGGGGAACCCTGCATCAGAGCCCAGCACTGCGGCAAAGCGGGAAAGCCCCATAGTCTTGTCCACCACCTGCAGTGTCACAGGATGGGACTTGTTTGAGAAAATCCCCAGCACAATCCCCCTCTCCTTAAGGGCATCCAGAAGCTTAATAATCCCAGGGTATGGGACAGTCTCAATCACAGGGTTGGAATTATAGTCGGCAATCAGCTCTTTTGTCATCTTGGAAAGATAGGCATCATCTTCCCTAACATCTTCTGGAAGGATCTTGTACAGAGCCATCTTAAGCCCCCACCCCACAACAGTATTAACCTTATCCATAGGGAAAGGTGGATACCCATAGCGTGAGAGGGTGCGGTTTATGTGGAATCCGATGTCGGCCAGGGTGTTCAGCAGAGTGCCGTCAAGGTCAAAAAGAATTCCCCTGTATCCCATAATTAATTAAAAATTAATAAGCGTGAGAAGATTTCTTATCCTTGCAGGCAGGTTTCAGACTCCATCCTCCAGCAACTTTATCAAGAGTTTCCGAGTCAAGTTCTATATCCTGAAGCTCTGCAAGATAGGCTTCTGCCTGATCTTTTGTAAGCTCAATAGCTGCTTTCTTGGCAAGTTCAATGAGCTCCTCCGGAGTCTTGCACTGCTTTGCCATTGCTATCTGCTCTTTTGTGAAAGAGTTTAAATCAAGTTTTTCCATAATTACCTCTTATCTTTAATTTAATATATAGATATTTAGATGTCAATTGTGGTATAATCAGAGCATGGAAGAAAAGACCGTCTATATCTGCGACAACTGCGGACACAAAGAACCCAAGTGGACCGGGCGCTGCCCCGAATGCGGCACCTGGAACAGCTTCTCCGAGAGCAAGGTGAGCAAGAAACCGGTAAAGCTCTCTAAAGCACAGGAGACCAGGATAACCCCTGTGACCCTGTCGGAATGCACTGTGGGCGATAACGACCGCATCTTCTCTGGAATAGAGGAGATAGACCGGGTACTGGGCGGCGGAATAATGAGGGGTTCTTCCATAATGATCGGAGGCGAACCGGGAATAGGGAAATCCACCCTGATGCTCCAGACAGCAGCCCTGATTGCAGAAAACTATAAGGTCCTATACATCTCCGGAGAGGAGTCGGCAGCCCAGATCAAGCAGCGTTCCGAACGGCTGGGGATAAAGAGCAGGACTCTGGAGGTGCTTTGCGAGACCAGCCTGGACAATGTCCTCTCTATCCTTGAGAAAGGGAAATATGACTTTGTGGTGCTGGATTCAATACAGACCATGACATCGGCCGAGGTAGGAAACACCCCAGGCACCCCCAACCAGCTTAAATACTGCTGTGGCATGCTTACTGACTGGGCTAAGCTCCACGGCAAGGTGGTCATGATGATAGCCCATGTGACCAAGGATGGCCTTATCGCAGGACCAAAGACAGTGGAGCACATGGTGGACACAGTGCTCTACTTTGAAAGCTCAGGCACCGACCTGCGGATAGTGCGGGCTGCCAAGAACCGGTTCGGTTCCATCGATGAGTTCGGCCTTTTCCAGATGAAGAGCGAAGGCCTGGTTCAGATAAAGAACCCTGAGACTGTATTCCTGAATGTGCGCTCCGGTCAGGAAGTACCGCCGGGAGTCTCCATAGTCCCGGTCTTCGAAGGAACCCGTGTCTTCCTGGTGGAGATTCAGGCCCTCACAGTCCCTGCAAAATCCGGCATATCCCGCATCTTCTCGGACAAGATAGACACATCTGTCATCTCCCGAGTTGCGGCCATACTGGAAAAGCACTGTAGAATCAAGTTCTCGGACCACGACATCTATGTGAATGTGGCAGGAGGCATCCGTATCCGGGACGTGGGAACAGAGCTGGCCATTGCCCTGACCCTCTACTCCGCCCGCACAGGCATCCCAATTCCATCCGATATAATCGCATCGGGCGAGCTCTCCCTTACCGGCGAAGTGCTTAAGGTGAACAACCTTCAGGGACGGGAAAAGAGTGCATCGGAGTTCGGCTTCAAGACCTTTGTGGCACCCGGCAGAGTAAAGACTATAACAGAAGGTATTAAGGCTGTGTTCGGCAACGCTACTTCAAGAGCGCCAGAAGATACGGGAACACCACAATAGTACCGATCGCACTTCCCACGCTGGAAAGCAGCAGCACTATGAGGATATGGGTAATCCGGTTCCGGAAGAAGCCCTTGAAAGTCATTATATCATCAGAGAGATTCTCAAAATCCTTCACCTTAGGCTTACGCAGCACTGCCTCCACAATACCTGCCAGCATGCCCACACCTATGGTTGGGTTAAGCGATGTGATGGGGGCTCCTACAAAGGAGATCAGTATAGTCAGGGGATGAGCCAGAGCCAACAGCGCTCCCAGGGCTGCAAGACATCCGTTCACCAGGATCCAGGTTATAAGCATATCAGAGCTCTTGTCCCAGCCGGCCCGGAAGAACCCGGCAATCACAATGGCTGCAAACAGCGCAGGAATAGTCCATGGGAGAATCTTGGCTGCCCTGGTCTTGGGCGGCACATTGGATATAGGAGCAAGATCAGGAGCATTCCCGGCCTTCTCGAAAGCCTCGAAATGGCGCAGTATTCCAGGCACATGGCCGGCACCCAGCACAGCCAGCACCCTGCTCTCCTTGCACTCATATATCTTTGACGCCAGGTACAGGTCCCGCTCGTCTATAATCGCACCCTTGGCAGAAGGAAGGTAATCAGCCATCTCCTGCATCATCTTGTCCAGGGCATTGGTCTTCTTAAGATTCTCAATCTCATCCTCTGAGACCTCTTCCTTAGTCACTATGCTGCCTATAAGAGCGTTGGCCATCTTGGCCTTCTCTCCCACGCTGGAAAGCTTCCACGCCCTCTTAAGAGTCACCTGGATATCCCGGTCTGCAAGGGTATAAGGAATATTATTCTCTATGGCAGTCTCAACCGCCTGCCGCATATCCTCGCCAGGCTTTATATCCAGGTTGGCGCCTATCTTCTTCTGGAAAGCAGACATAGCCAGGTTTGCAAGGAAGAAGAACCCCTGCCCTGTCTTTATGATCTTGTAGATGTCCAGGTCCTCGTACCTGCTTTTCTCCCGCAGGGACTTAAAGCGCCGCTCATCCAGCTCCACGCACACCCGGTCCGGCATCTCGGAGGCGATTACACTCTTGACCTGCTCCACACTCTCGTGGGAGACATGGGCAGTGCCCACCAGAGTTATCTCGCGGCCATCAACCTTGACCCGGGTAAGGGTATCTGTCTTTTCCAGAATTTCCACGCTGTGCTCCGATCAAGCCTGCTTGTAGGTAGCCAGGAAGTCCTTGAGACGGACCATAGCTTCTTCAAGGTCATCCTTAGGAGGCAGCAGCACGATACGGCAGTGGTCAGGCTCAGGCCAGTTGAAGCCGGTGCCCGATACCATAAGCACGTTCTTGGCGTTCAGGAAGTCCAGGACAAACCTGTTGTCGTCTTTTATGTTGAATTTCTCCACATCGAATTTAGGGAATACATAGAGGGATCCCCGTGCCTTCTTGCAGGAGACGCCCGGAATATCATTGAGCATCTGATTGATTATATCCCTCTGTTCTCTCAGGCGGCCACCCTCTGCTGTAAGGGCAAAGATGGAGTCGTCCTTCTCCAGGGCAGGTTTAATAGCATACTGTGCAGGCACATTGCTGCAGAGCCGCATGCTGGTAAGGGTCTTGATGCCGTCCAGATATCCTCTGTACCGTTCCTTGCTGCCGGAGATAACCATCCAGCCGGCCCTGATTCCGCAGGCCCTGTGGACCTTGGAAAGACCGTTGAAAGTGAACACCAGGATATCGTCTGCCATTGCAGCCGGTGAATAGTGGATGTCGCCGTCGTAGAGAATCCGGTCGTAGATTTCGTCGGAGAAGATGATAAGGCCATATTTCTGGGCCAGCTTCACAACTCCCTGGATAATATCCTTTGAATATACGCTTCCTGTAGGGTTGTTTGGGTTGATAAGTACAAGAGCCTTTGTCTTTGGGGTGATCTTGCTCTCCATATCCTTAAGATCCGGATTCCAGTCCGATTCCTCGTCGCAAATATAGTGGACAGCCTTTCCCTCGCACAGGTTGACAGATGCAGTCCACAGCGGATAATCCGGTGCCGGGAGCAGAACCTCGTCCCCCGGGTTCAGAAGAGCCTGCATAACAACTGCAATCAGCTCGCTCACTCCGTTTCCGATGTAGATATCATCAATAGTTATATTCTTGATTCCCCGCTTCTCGTGATATGCCTTTATGGCAAGGCGTGCCTCGGCAATACCGCTTGAATCGCTGTATCCGCCGGCTTTTCCGAAGTTCTGGATCACATATTCCTGGATCCGCGGGTCTATGTCGAAATTGAAGGCACCGGTGTTTCCGATGTTGAGCTTGTAGATCTTGCGACCTTCCTTCTCAAGCTTCTGCGCCGCGTCCAGCAAAGGGCCTCTTATTGCATAGTGTACATTGTTCATTCTGACAGCCTGATTCACCTGTTCCATGACGCATCCTCCATTAGTTTTTATCACTATATTTTTTTTACTCTAATATGCTACTTTTGTCAAAGCAATTTTAATGATAGAATGGAAAAAAAATGGAGATACCTATGAGAGACTACAAGGTTGAACTGGAAAACCGGGTGGCATTCATTCAGAAGCTGCTCAAGGAAAGCGGTGCCAAGGGCATCATCTACGGCAACAGCGGCGGCAAGGACAGCGCCCTGGTGGGAATCCTTTGCAAGAAGGCATGCGACAACACCACTGGCATCATCATGCCCTGCGAATCCAAGCGGAACTTCGAGGAAGACATGAAGGACGGCCTGGATGTGGCCAAGAAGTTCGGCATAGAGACCAGGACTGTGGACATAACCCCGGTCAAACTTGACCTTATCAAGGCTATCGAGGGCAAGGCAGAGCTTACAAAGAGCGCCATCTCCAACATCGCACCGCGGCTCCGCATGACCACCCTTTACGCTATCGGAGCAGCCGAGGGCAAGCTGGTGGCAGGTACCGGAAACAGGGCCGAGGCCTACATGGGCTACTTCACAAAGTACGGCGACGGCGGCTGCGACTTCAACCCTATCATCGACCTTACTGTTGGCGAGATATACGAGTTCCTGGCATATCTGGGAGCACCGGAGAACATCATAAAGAAGGCCCCTTCTGCAGGACTTTACGAGGGACAGACCGACGAGAAGGAGATGGGCGTCACCTACGCCGCCATCGATAAGTACATACTCACCGGCCAGGGCGACCCAAAGGATATCGCAATCATAGACCGGTATCACAAAAACAGCGAGCATAAGCGCAGAATGCCCACTTACTACGGTGTAAAATGAGCCAGCTTTTTATTGTAGCCACCCCTATCGGCAACCTGGACGACATAACTCTGAGGGCTATCGAGACCCTCAAGAGCGTGGATGCCATTGCCTGCGAGGACACCCGCCACACACTGCATCTTCTGAACAAGCTGGAGATACGGAAGCCCCTTTTAAGCTACTATGCAGCAGACGAAAAGGCAGGAATCGCCAAGATAATGCACCTTCTGGACCAGGGAAAGAGCGTTGCATATGTAAGCGACGCGGGCACACCGGGGGTAAGCGACCCTGGAAGCTCCCTTGTACGGGCAGTGCGGGAGGCAGGCTACACCATAACCCCTATCCCGGGGGCATCGGCCCTGACTACACTGATAAGTGCCAGCGGAGCCCAGGGGCGGGGCATCACCTTCGAAGGATTCCTCTCACCTAAGGGAGGGCGCCGGGCCAGCAGGTTACGTGAGCTTATGGAGCGGGAGGAGAGCTTTGTCTTCTACGAGTCCCCCTACCGTATTGAAAAGGCCCTTGCAGACGTGGCTACCATCGATCCAGAGCGGCAGGTGGTGGTGGGCCGGGAGATGACCAAGATCCACGAGGAGTTCCTTTCCGGCACTGCCCAGGAAATTCTTGACATTCTGCAGAATAGAGATAAAATATTAGGTGAATTCGCAGTCTGCGTTTTCGGAAAATAAACATTAAATTTTATGCTGACTTTGCCGATAAAAGTAGTAAGGAGATATTAAATCGATGACTATCAACAGCCTTAACGGCCTAAACGGAGTGAAATCAATTAATGGATGCTCCGGAATCGAGAAACCGGCACAGCCAGTGAAATTACCGGAACAGGACACCATTACATTGTCATCGGAAGCAAAAGCTATGGGAGAAGTGTATGCAATTTCCGAGGAGTTGCGCGCTGTCCCGGATATCAGGATGGACAAGGTGGAAGCTGCGATTCAGAAGCTGAAGGATCCAGACTACATCAACCAGACTGTAATCAACAATGTAGCCGATAAAATTGTAGACATGTTCGGCGTCTGATGTTCACAGAGAAAAAATTCAACTCTCTAGAACCACAACTGCGCTGCCGTAAGGCGGCCAGAATTTTGAAAGATGCCGAAAACGCCCTGCGCAGGGGCGAAGAGGTGGATACACCTTACCTGAACATGATACTGCGCAGCGCCCTGGAGGAGCCCGAGATAAGGCTGGAGAACACCTCCCAGGGCTTTTTTTTGCGTTCAATCAACAGCTATAAGTATAAAGTGATGGCCAAGGCCGGCCTACAGGTAGCAGACTGGGATATGGCCCTGGATACCGATATTCCCGGGGCGGAGCGGAAGGTGCTCCCTATCTCTGTGTACCTTGAGGATATCAGATCCCCCTTCAATGTTGGCTCCATCTTCAGGAGTGCCGAATCCTTCTGCTTTATGGAAGTGCTTTTATCCCCAGACACCCCTACCCCGGCCCAGAGCCGTGCTAAGCGGAGCGCCATGGGTACCGATTCCATTATGGAATGGCACACCCTGCCCAAGGAAGAGCTGGCTGGTAAACCTGTGTTTGCCCTGGAGACTGGGGGCACACCTATAGATGAATTTGACTTCCCTACAGAGGGAATAATGATACTGGGCTCCGAGGAGACCGGGGTAAGCCCCGAGCTTCTGACAATGGCCAAGGAGAGCCTGGGAATAGTCTCTATCCCTATCTACGGCATAAAGCGGTCGGTGAATGTAGGAGTTGCCTTTGGAATAGCAGCCCAGGCCTGGGCCGCCGCCCTGTTAAAACGCTGATTCTATAGCCTTCTTAAGCGCTGCCTTGGTAGCATCATCGGTAAAGGCAGCTTCTGCAGAATTCAAAAGCATAACTTTCTCGTCAGCGGCAGTGATGCCGAACTTCTTCTCAAGATACTCAAATTCCTTGGCAATTGTGGTGCGACAGATAGCCGGGTCGTCGGTGCAGATTGTCACCTTCACGCCCTTGGCCAGGTACTCCCGGATAGGATACTTGGTCATATCGTCCACCGATTTGGTCTGCCGGTTGGAGTTTGGGCACATTTCCAGCGGAATCTTATTCTCAATCACATACTCAAGTAGGGCCGGGTTCTCTTTGGTCCGCACACCGTGGCCGATGCGGGAAGCGCCGAAATCAAGGGCTGTCCGGACACTGCCGGCACCGTCTGCCTCCCCTGCGTGGATAGTGAATGGAATGCCATACTCTTTGGCCTTGGCAAATGGGGATGCAAAGTCTTTAGTGGGGAACAGAGCCTCGGCACCAGCCAGGTCAACAGCCACAACGCCACCATCTTTAACCAGGTACTCTTTGGCCAGCTCTATGGTCTCCATGTTCTCTTTCTCGTTTCCCTTGTCCCGCATCAGACACAGGATAAGGTTGGTGTGGAGGTCGCACTTCTTAAGGCCGGCAAGGGCCGCATCAATAACCTGACGCTGGGTAAGCCCATTGTCGCAGTGCTTCTGCGGTGCAAACCGGAGCTCAAGGTAGGCAATACCCTGGCTCTTCATTTTCTCCTGCACCAGGTAAACAGACTCAGTAATTCCCTCTGCGGTCTTCATAAGGGAGCATGGGAGGGCAAAACACTCCAGGAACTCATTCAGGCTCTCGCAGCTCTCAGGCACCGAAAGCTTTGCTTCCAGTTCTGCATCATCAGCAGGGAGCTCTATATTCTGCAGGGCTGCCAGCTTTCTGGCAATATCCAGTGTGATAGAGCCATCCAGGTGGCAATGCAGGTCAATATATGGAATGTTTTTCATAGTTTTCCTCCGGCAGTATTATAGCATAAGTTCGGAGAAAAAACGAATTATCTCCGAACTTTTTTGATTTTTCTCCGAACTTTTTCAGTTGTACGGTATTTTCGTACAACTGGTTACAAACTTCAAGCAGTTTATTTCCTCTTTTCCATGGCTTTTTCAGCAAAAATATCCATTTTTACATGACTTTTTAAGCAAGAAATTGCCACTTTTCCATGAGAATTTTAGCATTTTTTGCCATTTTTCCATGACTTTTTATGCTGATTTTTGCCGTTTTTCCACAAAAAAAACACCACAGTTTCCTGTGGTGCTATATACTCAGTCGGGCAAGGCGGATTCGAACCGCCGACCTCAACGTCCCGAACGTTGCGCGCTACCAACTGCGCTATTGCCCGTAAATGCCTAATTAGAATACTCTTTTATCAAGGGGAGGTCAACTATACTTTTGCAACCTTCTTACTGTAGAACTCAACCACACTGCGGGCAAATTTATAAGCATTCCTGACCTCGGTGAATCCATCGAAATAATTCTTGTGCCGGATCATGCGGCCGTCAAAGAAATCTATAACCTCTTTAAACGTGTTCTCAAGCACTGCCGGGTGTGTAGCCATCTTTGTGTAGACTGAGAGGAGCACCGCAAAGTCGTTGAGGAAAGGCACTTTCATCATGCTGGATATAGTTCCGCTCCCCACACCTATATTCCCGCTTATAAGCTCAAATGTGGTCTCCACATCACCGACAAAACCCTGCACTGGCTTGAATGAGCACAGGATGCATGAGTTATGAGCTGATGCATTCCTGAGCTTGCGCACTGCCTCGAACTGCTTTGTCCAGCCCCCGTCCATCCTGAAGAATTCATAATAGAAGGAATAGAAGCTGCTGAAATCGTTGAAGTCAAGCATCTCCACAAAGTTCCATACAGCGGGGGCCTTGGTGTAGCGGAACATAGTCTTGTCGTAGTATCCGATAAGCTTGAAACCGGTCTTGATGGACTCTTTGACCTTTGGATTCTTCTCAAGGAAAGAAGCCACCACCTCGTAGCCGTCATCTTCCAGATTATTCTGACAGTCGTTCACCAGCTTCACCTTGAGATAGTGCTCCAGATCGATGGTCATCTTGAAAAGGATCTTCCGCAGGTACATGTCGATGGTGGACATCTCGATCAGATGGCCGAAATCAAGTCCAATATATTTACCGCCCCTTGTCTGGTTTGTACAGATTCCAAGGTACTGCTCAAGACGGAAGAAATAGTTCTGCTTCTGCAGGAAGTTTGTCACATACTCTTCGTCAACAATATTGAAGGTGATCCCCAGTGTGTTCTTGCAGTAATCGATTATCTGGAGAGGCGTTAGCTTGGGAAGCTTTTCTATCTCATCTGACTTGGGCATGGTAATCCTGGAGGCTCTTTACACCGCCCTCGCCGCCGATTCCGTTCTTGACTGCCTCAATACCTTTTACAGCAGCCAGCGCTCCTGCCAGTGTGGTGATGTACGGCACCTTGTACTTAAGGCAGGCCTTGCGGATAGTCTTCCGGTCCTCGGCATAGTTCCGTTTTGCCCGCGGTGTGTTGATGGCCAGGCAGACTTCGTTGTTCAGGATGAGGTCGACTACATCAGGACGTCCCTCGCCTATCTTGTTCACCTTCTCGCACTTGACTCCGTGCTGGTTGTAGAAGTTGGCTGTTCCCTCGGTTGCAAGGATTGTGAAGCCCAGATCCTTGAATGTCTTTCCTATGGTGAGCACCTGCTCCTCCTGGGTGTGAGTGTCGCTCAGGGAGATGAGCACCTTCTTGTTCTCCCATGGTGATGGTGCATGAGGAAGTGCACAGCCTGCAGCCTCCTGTGATTTATAGAAGGCCAGCGGATAGTTGTCGGCAAGACCGAGAACTTCTCCTGTGGAGCGCATCTCCGGTCCAAGTACAGGGTCTACACCAGGGAACCGTGAGAATGGGAATACCGCTTCCTTGGCTCCGAAGTGTGGGATGACCTTCTCCTTGAGTCCCAGGCTCTGGAGGCTTTCGCCCAGCATAAGCCGGGTGGCAAGCCGTGCCATCTGGGTGTTACATACCTTGGATACCAACGGCACTGTCCGGGATGCCCGTGGGTTGGCCTCGATGACATAGACCTTGCCATCCTCGATAGCGTACTGCATATTCATAAGTCCGCACACATGGAGGGACTCTGCAATCTTCTTGGTGTACTGCTTGATTGTGTCCAGATGTTCCTGGTCGATGGATACTGGAGGAATTACGCAGGCACTGTCGCCGGAGTGGATACCAGCCAGCTCAACGTGCTCCATAACTGCAGGGATATATACATGCTCGCCGTCTGCCAGGGCATCGGCCTCGCACTCCAATGCATTCTTGAGGAACCGGTCGATAAGGAGCGGCCTGTCAGGTGTAACGCCTACAGCCTTCTCCACATACTCTTTAAGGGTTGCCTCGTCGTAGATGACCTCCATTCCCCGGCCTCCCAGTACAAAGGAAGGTCTGATCATAATCGGGTAGCCGATCTTCTCTGCAATAGCCTTGGCCTCGTCAAAGTCCACAGCCATGCCGCTCTCAGGCATCGGGATGCCAAGGTTGTCCATCATCTTCCGGAACAGGTCACGGTCCTCGGCAATATCGATGGAGTCGATGGATGTTCCAAGGATGTTCACACCGCTCTCCTGCAGCTCACGTGCAATGTTAAGTGGTGTCTGTCCGCCGAACTGGACAATGATTCCGTAAGGTTTCTCCTTCTCGTAAATCTGAAGCACATCCTCGGCTGTGACCGGCTCGAAGTAGAGCTTGTCTGATGTGTCGTAGTCGGTGGATACTGTCTCCGGGTTACAGTTGACGATGATGGTCTCATAGCCCATCTCCTTAAGCTGCATTGCGGCGTGACAGCAGCAGTAGTCGAACTCGATTCCCTGTCCTATTCTGTTCGGGCCGCCGCCCAGGATCATGATTTTCTTCTTGTTGTCGCTTGCCTTGGAAGTGTCTGGCGCATTGTATGTTGAATAGTAATAGCTTGCATTCTTGACTCCGCTTACAGGTACTGCAAGCCATGCCTCTTTGATTCCCAGCTCGTACCGCTTCTTGCGGATATCTTTCTCGCTTACCTTGAGAATCTTGGCCAGATACTTGTCGGAGAAGCCGTCCTTCTTTGCCTTGATAAGCATGTCGTCGGCAGGGACACGGCCCGGATTCTTAAGGAGCTCTTCCTCGAAATCAACCAGCTCTTTCATCTGCTGGAGGAAGTACTCTTTTACATAGGTTATCTCGTACAGCTTTTCCAGAGGAACACCCTTGCGGATAGCCTCATAAAGGAGGAAATAGCGCTCGCTGGAAGCGACTTTGAGCATATCACAGAGCTCGTCGGCACTCTTCTTGTTGAAGTCTTTTGCAAAGCCCAGTCCGGCCCGTCCGTTCTCAAGGCCGCGGATAGCTTTCTGGAAGGTCTCCTTGAAGGTCTTACCGATAGCCATAACTTCGCCTACTGCCTTCATGGATGTACCGAGAGAGTCTTCTACTCCACGGAATTTCTCGAATGCCCAGCGTGCAAATTTAAGAACTACATAGTCGCCGTCTGGTGCTCCGCCTGGGGTATATTTCTCCAGGGTTCCGTCCCGCCAGTATGGAATCTCATCCAGTGTAAGGCCCGATGCCAGCTTTGCAGAGATAAGGGCGATGGGGAAACCTGTGGCCTTGGAAGCCAGGGCTGATGAACGGGATGTACGCGGGTTAATCTCGATGATCACAACACGGCCTGTCTTCGGGTTATGGGCAAACTGAACGTTGGTGCCGCCGATTACTCCGATGCGCTCAACAATCCTGAAAGCCATGTCCTGAAGCCTTTTCTCCAGCTCTTTATCTATTGTAAGGAAAGGTGCGGAACAGAAGGAGTCGCCGGTGTGAACACCTACTGCATCGATGTTCTCGATAAAGCAGATAGCAACCATCTGGTTCTTGGAGTCCCGGACAACCTCCACCTCCAGCTCTTCCCAGCCGAGGATTGACTCCTCGATAAGGCACTGATGGGTAAGGGAAAGCTCAAGGCCGTTCCTGGTGATGGTGCGGAGTTCCTCCACGTTGTAGCAGAAACCGCCGCCCTGACCGCCCATTGTATATGCAGGGCGTACTACCACAGGGAAGCCGATGTCGGCTGCGATAGCCTCGGCCTCAGCCACTGTATGGCAGATTCCGGAACGTGGGGTCTCGATTCCAAGTCCCTTCATGGTCTCCTTGAAGATCTCCCGGTCCTCGCCCCGCTCGATAGCGTCCAGGTTTACTCCGATAACTTTCACACCATATTTGTCCAGCACACCTGCTCTGTTGAGCTCGCATGCCAGGTTAAGACCGGTCTGGCCTCCAAGGTTTGGCAAAAGGGCGTCGGGTCTCTCTTTATCGATGATCTGGGCAAGCCGCTCTACGTTGAGAGGCTCGATATAGGTGGCATCGGCCATCACTGGGTCGGTCATGATGGTAGCCGGGTTTGAGTTTACCAGGACTATCTTGTATCCCTGCTCCCGCAGCGCTTTGCAGGCCTGGGTTCCCGAATAGTCGAACTCGCATGCCTGTCCGATTACAATCGGGCCAGATCCGATAATAAGTACTTTTTTAATGTCGTCGCGTTTCATAATGATGGACTCCCTTTTCCGAAAAAAAAGTATCATAAAATGGAGAAAATTTCGAGGGGAATTATTAATTATTTTATATTTTTTATTTACCGCTCAAGCACAAGGCCGCACATCATACGTATGCCGGCTTCAAGGGCATCGTCGTTGAAATTGTAGGCCGGATTATGGAGTGATGGATAGTTCTCCCCCATTCCAAGGTGGAAGTAGAGGCTTGGAATCTTACGGGATATAAAGCCGAAATCGTCGCCGCACATAGAGCAGACCCCATCGCCGTTCCATTTGTCCTTGCCAAGGTATTTGGCTGTAACTGCTGCGGCATGCTTGTACAGAGCAGGGTCTGTCTCCACTGACAAATAGTCAGGTTTGGGGGATGCAATGCTGTACTGGGCTCCGATGGAAAGAACATGCTTATCAAGGGAAGCCTTCATAGCTTGCTTTATTCTCTTGCCGGTATCATCATTGAGGAACCGGGTGGTCCCCTTCATTACAAGGCGGTCCGGGAACACGTTAAATACACCCCCTGCGTTTACGGTGCACACCGAAATAACTGCCGGATTTCCCGGGGAACTGATTTCCTCGGCAGCCTGCTTCATATCCAGGACAAACCGGGAGGCCGCACTTATAAGGTCTACTGCTTTCTCAGGCACAGCGCCGTGGCCGCCGGTTCCGGTAAGCGTTATCTCAAAGTCGTTGGTGCAGGCCATGATTGGCCCTCTGCAGCACTCTACAGCACCTGCCGGCACTCCGGGCCAGCCGTGGAGGGCGAATGCTATTTCCGGCTTGGGCTCCTGCTCCAGGTAGCCTGCCTCCACCAGGGATTTGGCCCCGGCGTCGCTTTCCTCCGCAGGCTGGAACAGGAATTGCACAGTGCCTGGCATCTGGGCCTGCATCTGGGCAAGGACTGTGGCTGTGCCCAGCAGCACTGCCATGTGACCGTCGTGCCCGCAGCTGTGGGCATAGCCGGGGTGCCGGGAGGCGTATGGCACTCCTGTGGCCTCCTCTATTGGGAGGGCGTCGATGTCGGAGCGGAGCAGCACTGTGGGTCCAGGTCTGCCCCCTTTAAGGACTGCGGTGACATCGGTACCCAGTGTTGTGGGCAGTATAGGCAGTCCCAGGTTCTCCAGATATTCACGGATTCTGGCAGAGGTCTTGTACTCCTTGAAGGCAATCTCAGGAATCTGGTGCAGCTGATGCCTCAGTTCCCTGACATCCGGGAGAACAGCACGGATTTTCTCTCCAAGTACACTTGCCTCTGCCATAAATCTGTTATTTTCCTAATCCTAAATCAAAGGCTTTAAGGTTCTTTGCCACAGTGTCGGCACCTTTACCTGCAAACAGCTCGCTGATAGCAGCCTTAAGGGATTCTGCCTTGACAGGAAGAACCGATGCGGCAGCACCGATAACCACCATGTTCACAGCCCTTGCGTTTCCGGCCTCCTTGGCCAGAGCCACAGACTCCACCAGCCGGGAACCCTTGAAGGAGTTCACCTTGTCGTAGATGCCCTGGGTCTCAGGATAATTCGGAATGTTGATGAAAGGCTCTTTTGCAGTGATGATCACACCATCCGGAGCAAGGAACTCGGAGTACCGGAGCACTTCCATAGGCTCCATGCCCAGGATCAGGTTTGCTGTACCTTTGCGCACCAGGTCGCTGGAGATGTTGGAATCGGAAAGCCTGAGGTGGGACATTACTGCACCGCCCCGCTGTGACATTCCGTGTACCTCGGACTGACGTACCTGGAGGCCATCTTTCATGGCACCCTTTGCTATGATTGCAGCCAGGGAAAGAACACCCTGTCCGCCTACACCTGCAAGAATAATATCGTATTTCATTTCTTCAGAGCCTCCCTCTTGATGCGCCGCTTAGCCTCTTCCAGACATTCCCGGACAGAGATGATTACAGAAAGTCCCTCATACTCCATCTCTTTCTTGATGATGGCTGCATTCTCCTCCAGGTTCTTCTTGACAGGAACGATAGTCTTTACATGCTCAGGATCTGCACCCAGGCCTATGATAAGCGGATAAAGCTTGCTGGATGGCAGGATTGTGGTCTGACCGCCTGTCATTGCTACTGTGGAGTTATCCAGGATGATCAGGGTGATAGGAGCATTTGCCGCAACTGCATTCACCAGACCGGTAAGACCGGAATGATAGAATGTGCTGTCTCCGATTACTGCCAGTGCAGGCTTGAGTCCAGCCTCTGCAGCTCCCTGTGCTGTTCCGATGGAAGCTCCCATGCAGATGATTGTCTCGATTGCGTTGTATGGAGGCAGTGCACCCAGCGAGTAGCAGCCGATGTCGGATGCCACAAGATGCTGCGGATAATCTTTTACTGCCAGGTTGATGGCTTCGTAGGTATCCACATGAGGACATCCCTGGCACAACTGTGGCGGCCGTCCCGGAAGTCCCTCCACCTTCTTGGTGGCAATCTTATCAAGTCCCAGTGCAGGGCGTACCACATCCGGATCCAGCTCTCCTGTCATCGGAACCTTGCCGTCCAGTTTGCCTTCGATGGCAATGCTCTGCGGCAGGATACCCCGGAGCTTGGTCTCGAGGAACGGATAACCTTCCTCAATCACCAGGATCTTGTCTACGCTCTCAGCCAGCTTCTTAATCTTATCTGCCGGTGCAGGATAGAAGCCGATGTGCAGATGGGATGGCTTTACACCCATGTCTGCCAGGTTCTCCTCGAAGTAGTTCTTTCCAAGACCGGTGGTGATGATTCCCACCTTCTTATAATCTGGATTGATGGTCAGCTTGTTGAAGTCTGTTCCCTCGGAATAGGTATTAAATTCTTTGTTGGTCTCAAGCAGGTGGATCCACAGCTTCTGTGCAATTGCAGGAAGCAGTCTCCAGCCCCTTGTATCATCGGTCTTCTTCACCGGATTCTGCGGTCTGATCTTGTCCCATGGGGTGATTACAGCCCGTGAGTGAGCCAGTCTGGTGACCATTCTGATAAGGACAGGAACTTTCCATTTCTCGGAAAGGTCGAAGGCTTCCCGGGTCATTGCATAAGCTTCCTGCTGGTTGGTAGGCTCGAAGCATGGAACCTTGGCAAAGTCGGCGAAGAAGCGGGAATCCTGCTCTCCCTGGGAGGAGTGCATACCCGGGTCGTCAGCCACGACAATAACCAGACCGCCGTTGATCTTCAGAAGTGCAGAGTTCATGAACGGGTCTGCTGCCACATTGAGTCCAACATGCTTCATGGTGACAATGGCACGCTTTCCCGCGATTGATGTTCCCAGCGCCTCTTCGTATGCAGTCTTCTCGTTGCTGCTCCAGGTGGCGCGGAAAGCCTTTGTCTTCTCTGCTTCGTTTATAAGATATTCAAGTATCTCGGATGATGGTGTCCCCGGATATCCATAGGCACCGGAAAGTCCGGCGTGGATAGCACCTAAGGCGACAGCCTCATCTCCCAGCAATACTAACTCAGACATTTTTTATATCTCCTTTATGCTAACCTTATTTTGTCAATGCTTTATATGCTTTTTCGAAGCCCTTTGCAGAGCCTTCAATCACAGAATCTGCCACACAGAATGCGATGCGGAAGTAGCCAGGAGCACCGAAGCCGCGGCCTGGAACTACCAGCACGTTCTCCTTCTGAAGTGCCTCCACTGCCACAAGGTCGTCTCCGCCAGGAGCCTTAGGGAACAGGTAGAAAGCTCCTTCCGGCTTTACGAACTCATATCCGATGTTGCCCAGGATCTCGCAGATCCTGTTTCTTTTCTTCTCGTAGAAGCTGATGTCCACGCTCTTTCCAAGCATCTCAGCTACCACCTTCTGCATTACAGCAGGAGCGTTCACATAGCCCAGGACTCTGGTGCAGAGCACGATGCCGTCAATCAGCATGCTTACATCCTCAGCCTTGGGGCTTACAACCACATAGCCGATCCGCTGACCAGGAATAGAGAGGTCTTTGGAGAATGATGTGCTGATGATGGAGTTCTCGTAGGCTCCGAATGTGCCTGGCACTGTGTTGCCGTCAAAGATTATCTTCTTATATGGCTCATCGCTGATCAGGTAAATAGCCCGGGAATTCTCCACGCTCTTCTTCCGGAGGAGCTCTGCCAGCTTATCTATGGTTGCCTGAGGATATACCCGTCCCGATGGGTTGTTTGGGGAGTTGATGATCATAGCTGCAGTGTGCTTGTCTATAACCTTCTCAAGCCCTTCCAGATTCAGGTCCAGGTCATCCTTGCATGGCACTGCGATAAGCTTTCCGCCATGGTTTGCCACATAGGAGGTGTACTCTGCGAAGAAAGGAGCGCTCACCACCACGTTGTCACCAGGGTTCAGGATAGTCTTGAGCACCGAGTTCATGCCGCCTGCTGCGCCGCAGGACATGATCACATTCTTAGCCGGAATCTTTACCTTCTCGATGCTGCCCACGTAGTCTGCCACCTTCTGGCGTACATCCAGGTAGCCGGCGTTGGCCATGTAGCCGTACTTTCCTTTTGCCGGGGATTTTATATAGTCGATGAGAATCTGCTCAAACTCTGCAGGGGGTTCGATATTAGGGTTTCCAAGAGTAAAGTCAAAGACATTCTCTGCCCCATACTTTGCGGCAAGCTCAGCACCTGCCTCAAACATCTTGCGGATCCAGGATGAATTTTTCATGGATTCTACAATCTGAGATGAAACTGCCATAGATACCTCGATTAAATGATTTTTTACACTCTTATCATACCAAAATACTGGTTTATATTCAATCAACATAATATATTGTTATATATCCCTTTTCATATGCCGATAAAAAATGTGGAGGAATAATATGAAGATAGCTGTACTTTTCGGCGGACAGAGCTCCGAGCGTGATGTTTCCATATCCAGCGCATCACAGGTTTACAAGGCACTCAAGGAACTGGGGCATGATGTCATTGCCATAGATACAGCCATGGGACTGATAAAACCGGAGGATGAGGCTGCATTCATGAACAACAGCATAAAGCCGCTGCCACCGGACATAAACGGCCTCAAGATGATGAAGAACGGCCTTCTGCCCCTTATCCAGAGCGGAAAGCTGGAAGACAGGGACGTATGTTTCCTGGCTCTCCACGGCGGCAACGGCGAGAACGGCATGATGCAGGGCTTCCTGGACATAATGGGGATTCCCTACACCGGACCTAATCACACCTCCAGCGCCTGCTGTATGGACAAAGATATAACCAAGACACTGTTTGTACGGCAGGGCGTCCCCACACCAAAGTGGCTCATGATGCCTGTTACTGCAGAGAAAGCTGTGGCAGAGCTGGGTCTCCCGCTGGTGGTTAAGCCTAATAAGGAAGGCTCCACCGTAGGCCTTACAGTGGTCAAGGATATCAAGGATTTTGACAAAGCGGTGGAAACTGCTTATACTTATGATAACGAGGTTATGCTTGAGCAGTTCATACCTGGACGGGAGTTCACCGTGGGTGTTCTGGACGGTCAGGCGCTGGCTGCCGGGGAGATTATCCCCAAGCTGTCGGAGATATTCGACTACCAGAGCAAATATATGCCAGGAGGATCCGAGGAGATTTTCCCTGCCCCAATCAGCAAGGAACTGTCGGACAGGATGAGGCAGATTGCACTGGATGCGGCAAAGGCTGCCAAGATAGAGAGCTACTGCCGTGTGGACTTCCGGCTGGACAAGGATGATAACCTGTTTGTGCTGGAAATCAACACACTGCCGGGAATGACCAATGCCAGCCTCTTGCCAAAATCGGCAAAAGCTGTTGGAATGTCATTCGGTCAGCTGTGCGAGAAAATATGCACCATGGCACTTAGGAGAAAGTGATGGCTAAAGAGAAGACACCGATTGTAGAACGCAAGAAGATTGTTACAATTGAATATACACTCAAAGATGAGCATGGCAATGTCCTTGAAGATAAGAACACATTGACATACCTCCATGGATTCAAGAATATTGTACAGGGTCTTGAAGAGGCTCTGGAGGGAAAGAAGATCGGAGATGCCCTCTCTGTGGCTGTTCCCCCTGAGAAAGGATATGGAATCAGGGACGAGAACATGGTCTTCACCCTGCCAAAGGAGAACTTCCTGAGCAAGATGGGGGATGACGAGGAGCTGAACGAAGTACAGAAAGATGTGAAAGTCGGTATGGAGTTCGAGACTGCCATTGATGATGTTCCATACATTCTTACTGTTATCAAGGTTGATGACAAGGGAGTGACTGTGGATGCCAACCATCCGCTGGCCGGAAAGGCCCTCTTCTTCGACGTGAAGGTGACAGAGATCAAGGAGGCGCTCAGCGACGAGCTGGTGCAGGGCTTCCCCATGGCACCGGAGGACCGGTAAGGTTATAGAGCAAACATCGGGCTGTAGCGCAGTTGGTTAGCGTACAAGTCTGGGGGACTTGGGGTCACCGATTCGAGTTCGGTCAGCCCGACTGAATATGGTGCTGCTGTAAAAGGCAGCACCTTTTTTTTATTTCTCAGAACTTCTTCTCGCCGTCCAGGATAAACATCTTATCCTGCTTTGCCAGAACCTCAGGCTTGTGGACTGTCTCCTCCCACTTCTCCGGAGCAACTTCCTCGAAAGAGATGGAGATAGCTTTCTGCGGGCAGCCCCACTCCTCCAGGAACACCTGATTGATCCTTTCTGCTACTCTTTTCTTGATCTCCGGATCCTTTGGATATGCTTTAACTGCAATGTATGGCATAGAAACCTCCTGTATTTTCTTTAGATATTTTACTACCACCACGCTGCCTGCGCAATATTTTATTGACTTTTTCAAGATATGACTATATGATGACTATATATGGAGGCGTTATGACAGTACCACTTTTTGATGTAAAGGCAAAGCTGAGCGAATATGTCACTATGGCCGAAAACGGCGAGGTAATTGAAATCACTAAATATGGAAAGACATCTGCAGTTATAGTAAGCCTTAAGGAATATGAAGAACTCAAGAAAAGCTGGCGCCCCTCTTTTATCGAGCAGCTAAATAATTGGAAAAAGAAGACAGGAGGGCTTTCTCCGGAGGAGTATTCTGAATTTGAGATTGTTCTGAAACGGAATAAAGAAGTATACGCTCCGAAGGAGGATTTGTTTTGAGAAACATCTATCTCCTTGACACCAACATAGTCTCACAGTTCACAAAACCGGAACCAGACGAAAACCTGATGAACAATCTTGAATTTCATTCAGGCACCTGTGCCATAAGCAGCATAACCTGGTTTGAACTTCTGAATGGGGTTGCCCTGCTGCCAAAGGGAAAGAAAAAAGAAAAGCTGAATTCATTCCTGCATGATTATGTGAAACCTTCGTTTCCTATTATTCCCTATGATGACCATGCCGCCGCAATAAATGCTGATATAACAGGCAAGCTGCTTCCAAAGGGGAACCCCACTCCGATTCTGGATACTCAGATTGCTTCCATTGCTATTGCCAACAATATGATTCTGGTGACAGACAACAAGAAAGATTTTAAGATTTTTGCAGAACAGTGTTCACTTATGATAGAAAACTGGACTTAATGTTTTCTGAATATCTCAACTGGGTTTATGCGTCCTGCGCGCCGGGCGGGAAGCCAGGATGCAACCACGGCGAAGAGCACCGCCAGGGCCGCCGCACCGGACAGCTTATACAGGTTCAGCTCCACCGGTATCTTCTCTAAATAGTAGTCGGCATCGAACAGGTCGAAGTGGAGCACTGCCCCGATAAAGTCGATGATCTCGTTTATATTGATGGCAGCCGCAATACCGAAGGCAGTGCCCAGTGCGGCGGCACAGATGCCGATGAAAAGGCCTGTGAGGACGAATATGCTGGAGACATCGCTGTCCGAGGCCCCGGCGCTTTTAAGCAGCGCTATATCCTGCCGCTTGGAGATGACCATCATGATCATGGAAGAAGAAATATTCACGGAAGCCACACCCATGATGAGAATCATGATGAACACCAGGAACTTCTTAGTAGTATTGAGTGAAGCGACAAGGCTGTCGTTGAGCACGTCCCAGGTAGTCACCCTGATGCCGTCGCTTAAATAGCGTATCTCGTCGGCAATAGCAAAGAGCTCCCCGGTGTGGGGGCTGGCCACCTTTACACCGATCATCCGGCTGGAGTCATCCTTGAAAAGACGCTCTCCATACTCCTGGGTGATGAAAGCCGACAGCATATCCAGCTCTTGATAGCCGGAGCTGTATATTCCCTTTACCTTAAACCTGGTGGGGCGCAGCAGCATAGGGCGGCCAGGCATCACCTTGGCTGTCAGGAGCTTTATCTCGTCCCCCACACCGGCCTTAATCCGCTGGGCTGTCTCACTGCTTATAATCAGGCTGTCAGGCTCCGAGAGATCGAACTCCCCTTCCTTGACAGTGATGAATCTGCTGAAACCTTCATCCTCCTTGAAAAGAGTATCAGGAATACCACGGACTGTGATGCCTGTCCGCCCCTTCTCTCCGTAGAGGATTCCTTCGCCCTGAGTATAAGGGAAGGTATATGTCACACCCTCTATATTGTGTATCTTCTCAAGAAGCTCCGTCTCTTTCTCAACTGCCTCGGAATCGGCAAGAGTCACCTGCATGTGGAAGCTGCTTACCTCCATGTAACGCTCCACAATTCCCTCCATCATGCCGTCGGAAATCTCCAGCACCACCACCAGCGGAATAATGCTTATGGCTGCCCCGATTATGGCTCCCCGGATATGCCGGAAAGCCCCGGAACCGCTTCTGCTGAAGAGAGTCTTGAATGCATAGAAAAGGGAGAACCGCCGGATCATATTGTGACGAATTTCCCCTTCTCAAGCTTTACTTTTATATCCCCATGGGATGCGATAGTCGGATCATGAGTCACCAGAATAAGGGATGTCTTCCGTTCCTCCACAATCTGGAACAGCAGTTTCTCCACCAGCCTTGAGTTGTCCTGGTCCAGGTTTCCTGTAGGCTCATCGGCCAGAAGCAGTACAGGGTTATTCACCAATGCCCTTGCCACTGCTACCCGCTGACGCTCGCCACCGGAAAGGCGGGATGGATAGAAGTCCTTCCGGTGAGTCATCTTCACGCTCTCCAAGAGCTCTTCTGCCCTTTCTGAAGCCTCCTTCCTGGAAAGGCCTGCCACCATGGCAGGAATCATCACATTCTCCAGGGCTGTAAGTTCCTTCAGGAGGTAATGGAACTGGAAAACAAAGCCTATGGTGTGGTTCCGGTACTGACACAGCCCCTGGGCATCCAGCTGGGTTATATCAGTGCCGTCCACTATGATCTGACCGCTGTCGCACTGGTCAAGGGAGCCCACCATGTTAAGGAATGTGGACTTGCCGCAGCCGCTCTCCCCGGTGATTACCATCCTCTTTCCCTTTGGAAGGGAGAAATCCAGCCCCTTGATTATCTGGAGCTTCTCGTCGCCGTTCTTATAGCTTTTATACAGATTCTTGATTTCCAGAATATCCATCATTCACACCTCAAAACCGATGCCGGATTCTTCACATCCAGCTTTTTAACTGCCAGATAGGCAGAGACCAACGCCGCAAAGAAAGCAAAGAAGAATGCAAACATAACCTCGCTGAACATGACCTGGACCGGCACTTCCTGGATGTAGAAATAATCCGGCGAGAACAGCTGGAACTGCACTCCAGCGAAATCGAACAGGTCGCCGAAAAGCCTGGAGAAAACCTGCCCCGGCCATGAGACCACCTTCCCTGCTATTGCGAATATTGCATTCAGATTTATGGAGATCAGAAGCCCAAGGGCAACCCCCAGAACACCTCCAAAAATGCCTACGAAAGCTCCTTCGGTTATAAAGATACGCCGCACATCCTTCTCCTGCACACCCAGGGAATAGAGTACTGCGATATCCTCAATCTTCTCGGACACAGAACGGCGCATGAAGTTGTAGATATTCACCCCGATCACCACAAATATAAGGCAGATGAGGAACATCATGGCATATTTCTCCATGCGGAGAGCTCCGAAGAAGGCTTTGTTATAATCACGCCATGAGACTGCCTGGGCGCCGGTGACGGTGGAAAGCCGCTCCACAAGTGCCTTGTCCCTGTACAGGTTGTTCAGTTTGATTCCCAGCTTGAAATCTGGCGGACCGCTCTGGAGCATTGGAACGCTCTCCAGGGACATGATGGCAAGGTTCCTGTCGTATTCGTAGTAACCGGTCTTGAAGATACCTGTCACCTTGAAATCTATATTCTTGGGCTTCAAAGTGTTGAAGGTCTCCCCCGACAGGGCCATGATAACAAAACTGTCCCCCACCTTAAGCCGCAGGTACCGGGCCAGCTCGCTGCCCAGGATCACACTGTTCTCCCCCTTCAGATTGAAGGAGCCGCTGGTTATCTTCAGGTGCTGCATGAAGCCGGCATCCCCGGTGGCGGCATCGGAATCCACGCACCGCACATTGATGGGGCTCATGCGGGAAAGAGAACCCTGGGAAAGGACCTGGATGTCGGCAAAGCGGACACAGCTTTTAACTCCCCGCTCTTTCCGGACTGTATCCTCGAACTCGGAGGGCACATCCTGGGCATCGATGCGGATATGGTATGAACCTATCTCAAGGATAGAGGAGATATAGCCCATCTGGAGGCCGTTCATGACAGAGATTACAGTGATAAGGGTAAGAACACCGGCAGCCAGCCCAAGGGCCGACAGGATCTGAGTCACGTTCTTGCTGTCCCGCTCCCTTCCCCACAGATACCGGGAAGAGAGGAAGGTTATCCACCTATGCCTTGCTTTTCCCATTCTTCCTTTTTCACTTTCCTGTGCTTGATATAATAATTCCGCAGCACCGGCACATTGTCTATGTAGGTGTCCACGGTGTAGTTCTCTGCCGAAGCATATTCAATGACCCGGACAAGCTTTCCGTTCTTATACTGATCCTCCTGCACCATCCTGTCGCCGTCGTATCTGTACTTGCTCCGCTCAATCAGGTTGTCCTGGACATCAGTCTTGTCTATCAGGCGGGAATCCTTGTCGTAGAAGCAGAACATCTTGTGCACTATATCTGCCCCGACCGCATCCTCCTGATATATGACATTGCCTGCGCTGTCATACTTTTTTGTGGTCTTCTCTCCAGTCCTGTTCGCATAGGCGACAGAGCCGGAAAGATATTTGTCGGTATACTCAAACTTCTCTTCCCCGACCTTGCGTCCCTCTTCCCACCGGGTGGTATTGAGAAGGCTTCCTTCTTGGTTGTAGCGCACCGATGTCCCGGTCTGGGAGTCGACGCCATGCCATTCCATGATAAGCCTGCCACGGGAGAAGATATAGTAGTTGGAAAAAGTCTCCTTGCCATATGTGAAGTCGGCGCTGGAGATACGGCTGTTGGCATCCCTCTTCAAGGTAACTTTATTCTTGATTTCGCCAGATGCATCCAGCTCCTGGATTTCCCGCAGAAAATTGCCGTCGTAAAGGTAATTATTGACTCCTGTGACCTTGGAGCCGCTGTAGAAAGTCTCTTTCATGATCCGCTGGTTCTCAAATTCAGAGATAGTCCTGGATTTCCCTTCTGTATAAACCTCACGGACAACCGAGCCGTTCTGCTTGAAGATATCCCAACGTTTGATCTCTGTCCCGGTACGGTCATACAGGGTCTTGATCACCTGGTCACCTGAGTCATCCACCCTTGCATACCAGTCATACTCCCCTGTCCTTACAGCGTGGATCTTCTCAAAGAGCATACCGCTGCTGTTGGAGATGAACCAGCTTTCGGCAGGAAGAGAGAATGCGGTAAAAAGGAAAAGAAGGAAACTAATCGGTCGCAAGCAGCCCTTCCAGAAATTTCTTTTTATCAAACGGCGCGAAGTCGCCGTACTTTTCCCCTGTTCCCACAAAGGCCACCGGTATTCCCAGCTTGCCGGATATGGAAAGGAGAATGCCTCCCTTGGCCGCCGAGTCGTATTTGGAGAGTATGATTCCGTCAAGACTCAGGGCCTCATTGAATATCTCCACCTGGGAAAGGCCGTTCTGACCTGTGGTGGCATCTATGACAATGAATTTCTTGTAATTTTCCTTTGGAAGCTTGTTCAGGATGATCTTATCAATCTTCTGAAGCTCCTTGATCAGGTTGGATTTGTTGTGCATTCTTCCTGCTGTGTCGGCAAGGATCACATCCTCCCCCTTGGCCTTCACGCTGTCTATGGCATCAAAGATAACTGCACCAGGGTCGGAGCCGTTCTGCTGGTTCACCACCCTTATTCCCAGCCGCTGGCCGTGAAGTGCAATCTGCTCGATGGCGGCAGCGCGGAAGGTGTCACCAGCCGCAAACACCACCTTCTTGTCGGTGTGGTCCTGAAGATATTTTCCCAGCTTTGCGATGGAAGTGGTCTTCCCTACCCCGTTCACTCCAAGGAAGAGGAACAGATTGATTCCGTCATTCAGTTTGAAATCATATTCTTTTATGCGGTTGTCCAGAATCTGATACAGTGCCTCTTTAAGAGCCTCAAAATCAGCAATCTTTTCTTTCTTGGCAACAGCACGGAGCTCATCCACAATGGCAACTGCGGCAGCAGCGCCGACATCACCCTCTATAAGGGCATCCTCTATATCTTCAAAAGCGCTTTCATCAATGGTCTTGGTCTTGAAAATCGATTTAAGCAGATTTCCCAATGATTTCATTTTTTTCTCCTGTCGTTGTTATATGCTTGTCCTGCAATGATGTAATCCTTTAGATAGAACATGGCATTTGTAAACAGAGTCACTGATAGGAACAGAGCCCCATAGTATCCGTATTGGCTGTAGGTCTTGATCCGCTGTGTACGGTGGATCTCGTGGCTGTCGTGGGTTCCGATGGCCCGCTCGTGGAGATCGTCGTATGCAAGGTAGTTGGCATAGGTGAAGAAAGCCACAGGGATGGAGAGAACGAACCAGGTCAGATTCTTGTAGAAATCGTTCCGCTTGTCCAGAAGATAATCATCCTTGTTGAACACCTCTTTCTGAGGGAAGAAGTCCAATGTATTGCCTTTAACCTCGTCCAGGAAGACACGGCTGTTCTGGTAACCTTCTTTTGAAATGACAACCTCGCCCTTTGCCCCGTTGAGAATCATAGGGGTCTGCCCCTGCCATACAGAGTTGTAGTAGACATCGGCCCCTGTAGGGAATGATGATATAGCAAAGAGCTTGGATTCCACAGGCTCCACCTTGAAGTCGATATCTGCCGACTGGTTCTCCTCCAGCATGATCTGCTTCACATCTTCGCTCTTATTGTTGCCGGTTGCCATGACTATGTGCTCACCAGGCTCCAGAATGATGTTGGAAAGGGAACCTGCTGATACAAAGTTTCCATCCACAAAGACATCCACATCCTCGTCATTCACAGCTACATTTATCTTTGCCCAGGGCTTGCCCAGCATATCGGAATAGAAAACGTCCAGTTTCTTATCCAGCTCCTGGTAGATAGTCTCAAGATCTCCGGTCACCCTGGTGCTGGCAAGATCTTTCTTGAACATGGCGCTGTAAAGGCTTATTTCGGCCACTACCACATCCTCCACCAGCTTCATGGTACCCCACACTATATAGTCCAGGTTATCCTTCTTGGCTCTGGTGGCAAGCTCAATCGGCCCACGGATGACAGTATCCTTATCCTCTGCATCGTTCAGGAACACTATGTCCCGCTCCCGCAGCACATAGATCTTCTCCAGCTTTTTCCTGTTGGCCTTCCGGAGCATCCGCTTATCCTTGGAGATAGTGGACTTAAGGTTGATCTTCTTGTTCAGGTCCTTGTCCTGGAAAAGGAGGGCATCGTATTCCTGATAGCTTTTAGAAAGGGCTTTCTGGCATTCATCCACATATTCTGCTTTGATCGCTTCCCGGCGGGCTGCAATCTCTTCGTCGCTCATGCGGTGCTTCTTTATAACCGAAAGGTTCCGGTACACCGCGCTGCTCAAGGTCTGGCTGATGTATGGAGCATCCTCCTGGGTGCTGTTGCAGATAAGGTCTGTGACCAGCACATTCCATTCGCTGGAGGAGTCCCTCAGCATCTTGTCCTCTACACCGAAGGTAAAAAGCGGAATTAAAATGAAAGTGAGAAGAAGCAGCTTTCTAACCATCGCAGAATCAGCTGTTCTCCTTGTTCTGCCAAAGCAGCTTAAGATACTCTTCTATGAAGTAATCGATGTTTCCATCCATGACACTCTGAATGTTGCCCACCTCGGCCTTGGTACGATGATCCTTGACCATGGTATAAGGCTGGAACACATAGGAACGGATCTGGCTTCCCCAGGCCATCTCTTTCTTCTCCTGGGCATTCTTCTCCTTCTCCTCTTCCTGCTTTGCCTTGTAGTATTCGTACAGCCTGGAGCGGAGAACCTTCATGGCCATAGCCCGGTTCTTGATCTGGCTCCGCTCGTTCTGGCACTGTACTACAATGCCGGTCTCAAAGTGGGTTATGCGGACGGCGGAATCGGTCTTGTTTACATGCTGGCCGCCGGCACCGGAGGAGCGGTAGGTATCGATTCTTATGTCCTCTGGCTTTATGTCAATCTCAATGCTGTCGTCGATGACAGGTGATACATAGACAGAAACGAAAGAGGTGTGCCGGCGGGCGTTGGCGTCGAAGGGCGATATGCGCACCAGGCGGTGTATACCCGATTCACACTTGAGGTAGCCGTAAGCATAGTCGCCCTCCACCTGGATGGTGACTGATTTTATGCCCCCCTCGGCCTCCAGAAGGTCGGCAATCTCCACTTTGAAATCGTGCCGCTCGGCCCAGCGGGTGTACATACGGTACAGCATGCTGGCCCAGTCGCAGGCCTCGGTTCCGCCGGCACCGGCGTGTATGGTGACGAATGCGTTGCAGCCGTCGGTCTCCTCGCTGAACAGTGCCAGGGTGCGGAGCCGGCTGTATTCGCTTTTCATTTTCTCTATAGTGGATGCTATATCTGCCTCGAAGGATTCATCCTTCTCGGACATTGCCAGATCGTACAGGTCTACAGTGTCATCCAGAAGCCCTTTCAGCTCTTTCCATGGGTTTATGAGATCCTTCTTCCTCTTGATCTCCCCCATGACGCGTTCGGCTTCCTCTCTGTTGTTCCAGAAGCCTTCGGCCGCTGTCTTGGCCTCAAGGTCTGCTATCTCCTTCTCGATCCTTTCGGAGTCAAAGATGCCCCCAGGTCTCTAATATTTCATCTTTTAGCTGAGCAAGTTCCAGTTTATAATCTTCAAGCATATAAGCCTCCGATTATATATTACTGTAAAATGTCATATAAATCAATGATGTGAAATCTATTAATATAAGGTGACGGTACAGTTCTTTCCAGATATCTCGGCCTCTGCGTAATGCCCTTCCCGCCATGAGCCGGGGTTGACCACTGTTGTCTCCCCTATCTTAAAGATGCCGGCAGCCTCGTGGATATGGCCGCAGAGGCACAGTACCGGGCCGTTTTTCCGCAGGTATTCTGTAAGTTTTTTGCTCCCCACATGCATCGTCTTCATGACTGTGTCTCCGGCTCCGTATGGAGGTTGGTGGGAGATGATTATATCAGGGGTCTCCTGGAAGGAATGGAGCACCTCCACCAGATCGTTTTCGGACCAGGTGTTGGGTGTGGGCCTTGGGGTGTGGAGAGAGCCTCCGATGCCAGCCAGCACATAGCGCTCTGAGCCCTTGCTGAAGGCAACGCTCTTTCCCTGGATAGAAAGCCCTTTTTCTGCAAGGATACCGTCCAGGTCCGGGGTATCGCAGTTGCCGCACACCATGCAGGTGGATGGATTCAAGGATGCCAGCTTCTCTGCCACCCGGAGCCCTTCCTGGGTAGGAAGGAACATAGTGAAGTCCCCGGCGCAGAGCACCAGGTCGGCCTGGGCAATCTTCTCTTTTATTGAATCAAAATTGTCGTTGCCATGGATATCGGAAATAAGGAAAAGCTTCATGCATCCTCCTGGTACAGCACAGAGTTCTTCTCGGTCTCGTACACCTCCACCCCTTTCATCCGTATACCGGAGGGAAGAAGGGATTTAAGGGAATCGAAGATATAGCGGCTTATGTTCTCGGCGCTGGGCTCCTGGTCTGCAAAGCAGGGAGTGGCGTTCAGGTCGTGGTGATCCAGGTCCTCCAGCACAGTTTTAAGGTGTTTTTTAAGGAGAGAGAAATCTATGAGCATTCCCCCCTCATCCAGCTCTTTTCCAGACACATAGACCTTGACTCTGTAGTTATGTCCATGAGGGTTCTCACACTTGCCGTTATACTTCCTGAGGTAATGGGCCGCCGCAAACCAATCCTCCACGCAGACTGTATACATTATTCCCTCCAAACCTTGAAGATTTCTACTAATATTGATAACATATTATCTATGAAAAAACTATCGGATTTGCTGAAACATTGCAATATTGATGAGATAATTGGTTCTGCAGATGTTCCTGTGGCAGGAGTTACCTACGATTCACGCCGTGCCGGAAGAGATTTTGCCTTCTTTGCCTTTGACGGCATCCATACCGACGGTAACAGATTCATCAGCTCTGCCATTGAAAATGGGGCTACCATCATATTCTCCACAAAAATGCCCCAGGAGAAGAAAGAAGGGGTCACCTACATAACCTGCAGCAATATCCGGAGAACAATGTCAGCCTTTGCCTGTGCCCTTTACGACGACCCATCATCCAAACTCAAGGTGATAGGTGTCACCGGCACCGACGGCAAGAGCTCCTCCATCTACTTCCTATTCCAGATGCTGAACATGCTGGGAGAGAAGACCGGGTTCCTCTCCACTGTGGCCTACTCCGACGGCGATGCAATAGCAAAGAACCCATACCGGCAGTCCACCCCGGAATCCTCCGAAGTCATGATGATTCTGGACGAGATGGTGCAGAAAGGGTGCAGATATGCAGCTCTGGAATCTACATCCCACGGTCTTTCGGAGCGCACCATGCGCCTTATCGACGTGAAGTATCAGGCCGGTATCCTGACAAATATAACCCACGAGCATCTTGAGTTCCACGGCACTATTGAAAAGTATGCTGACGACAAGGCTAACCTGTTCCGCAAGAGCAGTCTGTTCAACATTGTGAACGGAGCCGACAGGTTCGCACCCCACTTCACAGAGGTCTCCAAGGTGCCGGTTTACCGCTATGCCCTGGACCCGAAAGTACCGGATCTGGACATATACCCTATCGATATAGAGGCCGACAACAGCGGCACCAGTTTCAAGCTGATGTACGAAGGAAAGGCCTATCCATGCCGCATCAACATACCTGGACTTTTCAATGTGGAGAACTTCATGGCAACTGCTCTGGCAGTGATAAAAATCACGGGAATAGAGCCAGAGAAAGTCTTTGCCCTCAGCAGCTCCATCAAGTCAGTCAAAGGAAGGATGGAAGTGGTAGACATGGGACAGGACTTTGATGTGATTGTGGACTACGCCCACACCCCAGGTGCTTTCACAAAGCTGTTCCCCATGATGCGGAATGCGTGCAGAGGCCGTCTAATGGCTGTGTTCGGATCTGCCGGAGAGCGGGATACCGAGAAGCGCCCTATCCAGGGAGAGATTGCATCCAAGTACTGTGACATCCTTATCCTGGCAGACGAAGACCCCCGGGGCGAGACCAGCATGGGTGTAATCGACGACATTGCGGCAGGGGTTGTGCCGGAATTTGATAAAAACAATCTATATAAGATTCCAGACCGGGTACAGGCAATAGAGAAAGCAGTATCCCTGGCCAAGAAGGGAGACACAATTCTTCTCCTTGGAAAGGGACATGAGTCCACCATCATCTATAAGGATGGACCTATTCCTTGGGATGAGCGGACTGCTGCAGAGAATGCCTTAAAAAAGCTTAGATAATACCCTTGCGGGAATTGGTGAGCCGGGCTCTGAGCCTCATGATAGCCTTGGTATGGAGCTGGGAAACCCTTGACTCAGTCACATCAAGAACCCTGCCGATTTCCTTAAGGGTCAGCTCCTCATAATAGTAGAGTACCAGCACCTTCTGTTCCTTCTCAGGAAGTTCCTTGATGGATTCTGCAATTATCCTCTTCATCTCCTCTTTCTCGACTATCACATCCGGATTCAAGGAGGAAGGAGCCTCAAGGCTGTCCATCAAGGAAACCTGGTCGTCCCCTTTGCTGTTGCTCCTTAGATCGTTAAGGGAGAGGATTGATGTACAGCTGACCTTATACACAGCTTCACGGTATTCTTCAGTAGAGATCCGGAGGCATGATGCAACCTCTTCGTCGGTGGCAGAGCGGCCCAGCTTTTCCTCGGTTATGCGGACTGCATCCTCAATCTCCCTGGCCTTCTGCCGCACGGAGCGGGGTACCCAGTCCAGAGTACGGAGCTCATCATAGATAGCGCCTCGGATACGGGTTATGGCATAGGTCTTGAACTTCACATTCTTGTCTGGCTCGAATTTCTCAACTGCATCCAGAAGCCCTACAATACCGCAGTTCACCAGGTCGCCGAAATCGACGCTGGGTGGCATTCCGATAGAGAGCCGGCCGGCCACATACTTGGCCAGAGGCGCATATCTGCTGACAATAATATTCCGCAGCTCAATAGATTTTGTCTTTTTATATTCAGCCCAGATTTTCTGTTCTTCTTCCAGGTTTTCTACAACTGGTTGTTTAGATTTCATATTACCTCTCTATACTGCATCAAAACCTTCAAGGAATTCAAGCACTCTCTCGCTTTTCGCACTCTCTATCCCAGAGGTCACCTTCTGTCCCACAGTTATGTAGGCCAGGCTCTTGCCTGTCTGCTGAAGAGCGCTTATGACATTTCCCACATGATATGTCTCATCCATCTTTGTACAGATGACTGCATTGAAGTTCAACATGTTGAACTGTCCTATAATTTCAAACAGATCAGATGTCTTTGTGGTTGCACTTATTGCAAGAAGTTTCTCCACCTCGCGTCCGCATCCGACTAAAATATCGCCTACACCAATCAAGCCCTTTGAATCCTTAGGATTACGGCCTACTGTATCCACTATTATCCTGTCTGCCTTTGAGCTCCAGAACTCAATCTGCTGCCTCATTCCGGCAGGATTTCCCACAGAAACCACCGGGATGTTCATGCCCGATGCCAACGCTGTGATCTGGGCATCTGCCCCGATCTTATACTTGTCGGTGGAGACAATCCCCACCCTTTTTCCAGCCTTGAGCCATTTTGCCGCAAGCTTTGCCACCACTGTTGTCTTGCCCACCCCGGAAGGCCCTATCACAGCAGTTATAGCTGGAATAAAAAGATTCCTGCTCTGATATGTGGCAATATCACCACATATTAAATCCCGGGTCTGTTTTATCACATAGCCCCAGCTTTTAAGGCTCTCCTCGCTGGAAGTCTTCTCCAGCCTGGATGTGATCCGTTTGATATACGAAGCTGAGAAATCGTTTTTCTCAAGCAGCTCCGAAAGCTTTTTCAAAGTCTCGGGAACCGTCTCGGAAACCCTGTTCTGGAATACGGAATCGCTGACATAGCCGGTGACACACCACCCTTCCCTTTTACCGAAGCCCAGGATGCCTCCAAGCATCACCTTTTTCCGGTTCATGATGTGGATATGCTGACCATATTTCTGCCGGATACTCTCTAAAAGAGCATTGTAATCCAGCCCCGATTCCTCAAAATATTCCATCAGTTATCCTGTATCCCCACCTGCCCGTGGAATTCATTCTGGATACCCTCTGCAAGCTCCAGCACCGACATTACGCAGAGCTGGGGCACAGCCCTCTTCACCACAGGCCTTGACTGTTCCATGCACAGAAGCACAGGCTTAAAGCCCTTTGCCCTGACCTCTCCCGCCAGCTTAAGAGCTGCATCAGAGAGCTTTTTCTCAAAATCTATATCAAGGGTCTTTGAGTCAGAAATAATCTGCTCAAGCTCAGGAGACAGTGTGATTACATGAAGCTTCCGGTCCTTGGAAAGCTCCGAAGCTGTAATCTGCCGGGACAGTGCCTGCCGTGTCTTCTCTGTGAGGAAAGATATATCCTTGGACTTGGGGGCTGCATCGCAAAGCGCCTCCAAAACTGTTACCAGATCCCGGACAGAGACCTGCTCCTTAAGAAGATTCTGGATCACCTTGTGTATCTCGCCCAGGGAAAGAAGCCCTTTGACCTCATCCACCACTGCAGGGGCACTCTTTGCCACCTCGTCCAGCATGGCAGAAAGCTCCTGCCGGCCTAAAAGTGTCGGGGCATTGAGTTTCACCACCTCGGTAAGATGTGTGATTATCAGGGATGGAACATCGGAGATGAAATAGCCTTTGGCCCGGGCCGATTCTTTCTCTTCCTCCGAAATCCAGTAGGAACGGCTGCCCGATACAGGCTCCTTGACCGGCTCTCCGTCCAGCTCCGGGCATACTCCTTCAAAGTCCACAGCCAGATATTTTCCCATCCGCACTGAATAGCGGGCTGCCTCTATATCCCGTATTTTTATGCAGTATTCCGACCTGCCAAGACTAAGATTATCCTTAATTCTTACCTTGGGAGCGGCAAAACCAAGTTCCAGAGCCACCTGATTCCTGAGTCCCGTTATCCTGTCAAGGAAATCATTCTTACCGCTCACCAGAGGAACCAATGCTGCACCGAATTCCAGAGACACAGGATCCACCTTCTGAACCGCAGGAATAGTGATGTTACGGGCATGCTCTGAATCAGGAACCGACTCCCTTTCCGAAGTTTTTTCCTCCCGGGCAGAGCCCATATCACGCCACATCCGCAGCCCGGCCAGGAATGCAATTATCCCCAGTGGAATAAGCACATACCAGACACGGCGGAAGCCTGGGAGCAGAGCGAGGAACATGGCAAAGAAGCCGGATATCATGAATACCCCGGGCTCTTTGGCAAACTGAGTTGCGAATTCTTCGGCAAAGCTGTCGTTGGAGACAGCCCGGGTCACAATCATGGCAGTGGCAGTGGAGATAAGGAGGGCCGGGAACTGGGTGACAAGGCCGTCGCCAATGGTAAGGGTTGTATAGTTCCTGACTGCATCGGCAAAGAGCTCATGCTTGAAGCAGATGCCCACCACAAGGCCGCCGAATATATTCACCAAGGTGATCAGTATTCCTACTTTTACGTTTCCAGAGACAAACTTGGAGGCACCATCCATGGCGGAATAGAAGTCCACCTCCTGCCGCAGGGCAGCACGCCGCCTCATTCCCTCTTCGGCGGTAATGGCGCCGCTGGATACCTGGGAATCGATGGAGAGGTTCTTCTGAACCATGCTGTCCAGTGTGAACCGGGCAGCAACCTCGGCAGACCGGGTGGCACCGCGGGTGATGACCACAAGCTGGACTGCGATGAGAATGATGAAGATAATGACTCCGATAACCAGGGACTCGCTGCCTGCACCGCCCACTACAAACCGGGAGAAGGCCCGGATGATGCGGCCGTCAAAAGCAGCACCACGCAGCAGGATAAGCCGGGTGGATGATATATTGAGTCCCAGTCCGAAGACTGTGGCTATAAGAAGCAGTGTTGGGAATATGGAGAATTCAGATGGTTTCTTTGAATAGAGGACAATGAGGATGATGGCAAGGCTTCCCATAAGGTTCAGGGCCATGAGAGCGTCCAGAAGCGGGGTGGGCAGCGGTATAAGCATCATTGCTATGACCACAATGATTCCTATGGCAATGAAATAGTCTTTTCTGCTTTTTTTATTGCTCTTCATTTTGTCTCCTCAGCATATCTTTGACTACAGGATCTCCATTTTCCTGCTTTATCTCCTCAAGCACTTCACGCCGGGTCATCTTAAGTGATTCGGCATGGAAGATGCGCTCAAACATATATTCAACAACAGCCAGGGCCAGCAGTGCCAAAGCCACCTCCGCCAGCAGCTTGACCGCCATAGCGGCAAGTGTCTTGGCACTCCCTTCCAGCTGGTTGTCCAGCATGGCACAGAGTTTAGGCAGCTCGGCTTTTATTCCCAGAACCAGTACCAAAGCCGCAGCCACAGTCTTTATCAGGGCATGGCCCAGCTGGAAGCCAGTACGCCGGCTGCTGTGCTGCCGCCGCAGGCGGTCCCACCGGGGCCGCAGAGGTTTCCAGGAGAACTGGAAACCCACCTGGGCAAGCTCTGCCGCCAGGGATGCTGCAAACACCACTAAAAGCAGAGGCAGCACTGCCTTGCAGAAGCAGCCCAGGGCGGCGGCAGCCAGTTTGGCATAACTGCCTTCAGGTCCGGCTGCAAGCTCCACACACTGGCTAAAAAGCCATTTCAGTTCTGTAACTATATGCCTGCCCCAGAAGATCATAAAAACCACTGCAGCCAGAACTGAAACCACTGCAGTAAGCTCGCCGCTCCGGGCAACCCGCCCTTCCTGCCTTGCCTTCTTTATCTTGCCAGGGGTGGCTTTTTCTGTCCTGCCCTCATCCTCGGGAGCGTAGATGTCCATATCGGTCATACCCCACCTCCAGATTTAAGAAGATCAGAAACAGCATAAAAGCCGTAATCCATAAAACGGCCCAGGCTGTCCATAAGAACAGGCAGCACAAGAGCCAGTATCAGCAGACCAACTCCCATAAACAGAGGCCAGGAACCTGGGAAAAAGTTGATCTGCGGTGTAAGCCGTGCCAAAAGTCCAAGGGCAAGAGTCATAATCAGAAGCACTCCCACCACCGGCAGAGCAATGACCACAGCCTGGGCAAACATATCGGCAAGCCCTGTCACTAAAAGCTTTGCCATCCCCTGCCTGCACTTCAGGATATCAAGGGCAGTCATAGCTTTAAAAGAGGCGGAAACCCCCATATAGAACACCTTATAAAAACCTGCCGCAGTTACAAACACTGCCATGGCCGCCACATTCATAAGGTTCTCTGTCTCGATCTTTATGGAGATCATGCTGGCGGCTGCTGTACAGACTGTGTAGATAATCTGCAGGAAGAACCCGATGACCACCCCTATAAGAGCCTCTCCCATCAGCATTGTCCAGAAAACCAGCCCTTCGAAGGAGCTGTCATACTTTTCCACCAAAGCAGGAGCCACCACATAAGCAGTAAGAAGTGCAAGGGCTGCCTTCACTGCCACCGGCAGGCTTCGGCTTCCTAAAAGCGGAGCCGAGAGAATGAGGGCAAATACCCGGGCAAACACCAGGAAATAAAGCTGGGGGTGATCTCCGATCCAGGCCATGCTCTACCTCACCATCCTTGGAATAAGACGGAAGACTTCCAGGGCAAACTGCTGCATGGAGCCGAACATCCATGATCCGAAAACAAGCACCACAACCAGCACTATCAGAATCTTAGGTACAAAGGAGAGTGTCTGCTCCTGAACCGAGAAAGCGGCCTGCACTATAGAGATGATAAGCCCTACCAGAAGGCTGGCCAGGAGAATGGGGGCAGAGACCAGAAGGACCTGTCCCAATGCCTGCCTTAATAAATATGCAGCAGTTCCTGTATCCATAGCCTACCTCTACATCACAAAGCTTGAGAGAAGCTGTCCTGCAATAAGGTTCCAGCCGTCCACCAGCACAAAGAGAATAAGCTTGAACGGCAGGGAAATCATTGCAGGGGGGACCATCACCATGCCCAAGGACATAAGGGCAGATGCCACAATCATATCTATGATAATGAACGGAATGAACAGCAGTATTCCGATCTTGAACGCTATAGTAAGCTCGTTGAGGGCAAAGGCAGGCACCAGCACATAAGTGGGCACCTCTGACAAGTTGGCAGGCTTAGGAAGACCCCGCATGCTCATGAAAAGCCTTATGTTGTCGGGATGGGCCTTGAGCTGGTTGTACATGAAAAGCCTTAAGGGCTGCTCTGCCCTTGAGTACATCTCCTGGGCATCAATCTGCTCCTCGGAGAATGGTTTGAAGGATTCGTTATAGATAGTGTCGAAAACAGGCCACATGACAAAGAGTGTAAGAAATATAGCCAGCCCCAGGATAAGCTGATTGGGAGGAGTGTTCTGGAGAGACAGTGAACGCTTTACAAAATCCAGCACCACAGCGATGCGGATAAAGCAGGTGGTGAGAAGCAGCACCGAAGGAGCCACTGCGATGACAGCCAAGAGCAGCAGAAGCTTTATGGATGAGGCCATCTCCTTGTTCGAGCTGGAATCTTTTATATTTATCTCAAGGGATGGGATTGCAGCCCCATCCTTTTTCTCGGTCTCCTGTGTAAAAGCAAAGGCTGGAAGCAGTATAGCCAAAACCAGAATAAGCAGAATTATTTTTCTCATTTTTCCTGCTCCTTCTTGTCCAGCTCTGCCAGAAGCTGTACAGAATGATCCGCAATCCCCACCAGGAACCGGTGCCCCTCCACCTCTATGATCTGGACCATCCTTCCGGGAGCCAGCACCTTGGAAGCTTCCACTTTTATCTTCTTGTCATCTCCCTGGATGAACTTGGGCTGCATTCTCTTAAGCAGATGGAGCACTCCATAGACTGTACCGATCACCAGAGCCAGGACAAGGAGAGTACGGAAAAAATCCCAGAGCCCGAAACCGCCGCCGGAAGAAGCCCCAGGGGCACTGCTGTCAGGGATGACTAAATCCTGCTCTGCAGGGGTTGCAAACACCGCTGCTGCGCATATCAAAAAGAGAGAAATAATAATCAGTATCGAAATGTTTTTCACGTCCCCTCCCAGAGATTTAAAACATATCTTGAATCAGAGCAGCTTCTTTATACGCACTCCTAATCTTTTATCTATAACTATTACCTGTCCTTCGGCCTTAAGCTGGCCAGATACCATAAGGGGCACCGGGCTCATCCGGGTCCGGTCCAGAACCAGAAGATCCCCCGTATCCAAGTTTAAAACGTCCTTCCAGTGGCGCTTGACAGTACCAAGGAGGGCTGCAACAGCAGGTGTCCCTGCATCCTGTCCCTCGTACCGGCATAAAATGCTGGCTGCCACCGAATCGCCCACTGCCCCGCTCTGCGCCAGGCAGAAAGCCTTTTTACCAGCCCTTACCATAAGCCCGCCTTCAGGCGGTTTAACACAGACAACATCTCCTATTCCCAGCTGCCTGGCCTCTTCTAAATCCAGGCTGGAACTGCCCATCTCCACCGACAGGGTCACATTCCCGTCAGCATCAAAGGCATTCTTAAGCACATTCTCCATCACATCCAGATCGGAATCTGGAATGCAGATATACATCTTGCGCCAGTTCTTATCCCAGCTGACATTCAGCACAGCCAGAAGCAGTGGCTCCTTGCCTGCGGGAAAGCCGGACTCGGAAAAGTATTCTGCCATTTTATCCTGTGCCAGATCCTTGTCGCTTCCCCACCGCCAGATGCTGTTGAGACAGTCTGTCAGCTTCTCCATAAAGGAGGCTGCCACTGCCTGCTCCACATCGGAGAAAGGCCGGTTTTCCACAGTTCCCTTGCCATCCCCACCCAAAAGGGTATCCAGGACAGAAAATGCAAGCTGACGTTCCAGGACTACAGCCATAGTGCAGCCAGAGCCGTGCACAACTGCGGCAGGCGCCGTTAGCACATCATCAGAAAGGTCAGAGGCAGGACAGGAAGATATCTCCTCCACCTGAAGAACCACCCTCTTTCTAAGCGCTCTGGTAAGCAGATCTGAGCAGGATGAGGCAAATGCATTAATGAAATCAGAAACTGCTGTCCGCATATTTGGTAAATATTTTATCAAATATAGAGTAAATTTGCAAACATTTTTATAAATTATTTATATAAGTAATCAAGCGAAGGCATCCAGCAGGCCGGAACTGGTCTCGGGGTACATGACTTTAAGCCACTTCTCCTTAAGCTCCGAGGTTACAGAGGGATGCTCCTGGCAGAGCTCCTCTTCTTCCCCCACATGGATGTTCAGAGATGATATTACATAATTGTTTTTCTTGAACCTGTACAGGAAATCGTAGAATTCGTCCTCGAAAAGATGCCGGATATGCTCGTTTGCCACAGAGACATCCACTGCCAGGCGGTTTCCGTCGAACTGCAGGTCCATTATCACCATCTCAAGGTTTTTGCATCTGAAAGCCAGCTTCATGGTGTGGATTTTCTCATCCCGCATGGCTATGTCCAAGATTTCCATCATATACTATTTTATCGTGCAGAAGAGCCTTTTTCTTTAGTTGCCAAAAGGGAACTTTTATACTACATTTAGCCCAGGAGGAACAGATGGAGACCAAAGTAGCCCTTATCGCAATAATTGTCTCTGACAAGGAGGCAACAGCCAGGCTGAATGAAGTGCTTCACGAGTCAAGCGAATACATCATAGGCCGGATGGGAATCCCCTACAGGAAAGAGGGAATCTCCCTTATCAGCATAGCTGTGGATGCCCCCATGGACAAGATCAATGCTATAACCGGTAAGCTTGGTGCTATTGCTGGAGTGAGTGCAAAAACTGTCTATCCGCAGAAGAACCTCTGATTTTCTGGCCGTTTCGCTTTCTTCTTATGGCAAAGATACTGTAATCTATTGTCCCTTTCGGTATCCCAAGCACCTGGGCCAGATCCTGATGGCTGACCAGGCAGGATACTTTGGCTTTAATCTTCTTGGAGGTGCGTTCTATCCTTAACCGCAGCCGCCGGATCTCATCCTCAAGCCACAAACGCCTCTCGGAGTCGGTCTCGTTCATAATCCTGCTCTGGATAACAAGAATCTGGAAATAACAGCTGTTCCTGCTCTCCCGCAGGTGCTGCAGCGCATCTCTTTTCTCCTGTATCTTGTCCTTGACCGCCAGGCAAGTCCTGCTTATGCAGTCGGCGCTGTACCCGGTGACTTCAGAAACCTGTGCTATGAGATTGTCATCAAGGCTGTAGGGATTGGAAAGTGCGATGAACAGAAGCCTCTTCCTCATTCTGGCCTGGGTTATCCTGCTCCTGTAGGTCAGCTCCGGTTCTTTTATCTCGCAGTTGAAGGTATCGTATATTTTATAGAAAGAGCCCTCATCCTCAAGGGAACCGGAGGCGCACATACTGCAGAACAGGCTCTCCTTAAGCTCTTTCTCCTGCATCTTTTTCAGGAATGAGTTCATCTGATGCTTCAATGTCACATTGAGATAAGCTTCGAAGGGATAACCGGTGAATACAAAGGAATCTGCCATCTTTTTAAGACGGGGGTGGATGAACACAAAGAAATCACTGCAGCGGTCCTGGTCCCAACGTTTAGTCCGCCGCGGATAGTCGTAGACATAAAGACATATGTAGCCGGAGATCGCCTCATAAGGAACTTTCCCCTGCTGATAGCTGATGACCATGTCGGTCAATGTCTGCTCGGATGGCTTTGGTTTCTCCTACAAAATGATGTAATAAAACAGTAAAGCCGGGCAGAGAAATTTGTCAACCTTTTTTTTCAATTTTCCGGCGGAGGGCATTTGCTATGATGCTGAGGATTCCAGGATCCACCGCAGCCCCCAGGTACATGTTCCTGAGAACCTCCTTCTGGAGGGGCATATCGCACTTTTCCAGCACGCCTAAGCTCTTGTCGTATCCAACGCAGTGGAGCACCGGAGCAATGACTGTGGGAGGCTCGTCCTTAACCAGATTATAGAGGGAATCGCTCTTCAGATCCTTAAGGAAATCCAGGGATGTGGCTTCCTGGGCAAAGGGGGCATTCAAAAGGGCTAAACGCCAGATATTATTATTTTTTTTCATATCATTCCTTGAACTTGTCGGGCATATGGAGAATTTCCCTTGGTTTGCTGCCATTCGGCGGGCCTATTATACCCCTTGCCTCCATCTCCTCTATAAGGCGGGCTGCCCTGTTGTAGCCTATGGAGAGGCGGCGCTGCAGATATGATGCAGAGGCTTTTCCTGTCTCGGCAACCACGGCAAGGGCTTTGTCCATAAGGTTGGCATCCCCTTCCAGGCTTCCGCCATCTCCGCCGCCGAATGAAAGATCGGGATCCTCATCATCATGGAAAATAATGTCATCGATATATTCAGGCTCTCCCATCTTCTTGACCTCGTTTACAAGCCGCTCCACCTCCTCGTCGGAGAGGAATGCGCTCTGGATACGGGTAAGCACCGGAGTCCATGATGGCTTGAACAGCATGTCGCCCTTGCCCAGCAGCATCTCGGCGCCTGGGGCATCCAGGATAACCCTGGAGTCAGTGACGCTTGATACCATGAATGCAATTCTGGATGGAATGTTGGCCTTGATTACACCAGTGATGACATCCACTGAAGGCCGCTGGGTAGCCAGGACCAGATGGATTCCTACTGCCCTTGCCTTTGCGGTAAGCCGGGATACTGCCGGCTCAAGCTGCTTGCTTGAGGTGAGCATCAGGTCGGCGAACTCATCTATTACAACCAGTATGTATGGCAACGGGTCTGCCAGGTAATCGGTGGTCTTTATTGTCTTGTTATATCCTTCTATATTCCGGACCTTAAGCTGATCCAGGAGGGAATAACGCCGCTCCATCTCGTCTATGCAGTACTGCAGGGCCTGAAGCGCCTTCTTAGAATCGGTGATCACAGGAGTAAGCAGATGGGGCACATCGTTGTAGATCTTGAGCTCAACCACCTTAGGGTCGACCAGGATCATCTTCACCTCGTCAGGCCGCTTCTTGTAAAGGATGGTGGAGATAAGGGAGTTCACGCATACCGATTTTCCGCTTCCAGTGGTTCCTGCGATAAGGAGGTGCGGGGTCTTGGCCACATCCACAACCTGGGGATCTCCTTCTATGTCCCGGCCCAGTATGAAAGGTACTGCAGCCTTGTCCAAATCTGGGTTCTTGGTAGAGATAAGCTCTTTGAATCCTACAATATTCCGCTTCTGGTTAGGGATTTCCACTCCCACTGCACGCTTTCCCGGTATAGGCGCCACTATGCGGACGCTCTGGGCTGCCAGGTTCAGCGCTATGTTGTCTGCCAGGTTTGCAATCTTGGAGACATTGACTCCCGATGCAGGCAGGATCTCGAACATGGTGATGACCGGTCCTTTCTTGATGCTTATTATCTGGGCTTCGATCTTGAATTCCTTAAGAGTCTCCAGCAGTATGCGGGCATCCTCTTTGGTCTCTTCTGTAATCACAAAGTTTGAGGAATCCCCATGGTCCTCCAGGACGCTCTCTATTGGAATCTCATATTTAACAGATTTCTTCCGGGGTGCAGCAGCTTTGCGAACCTGCTTAGGAGCTGGGTCTTCTTCCTCATCATCCTCCCCTTCTATCTCGATGCTTATCTCGGAATCATCATCAATTTCTTCATCTGGCTCATCATCCTGCTCCTGCTCCTGCTCTTCCTCGATTTCCGGCTCAAACTCAATCACAGGCTCCTCTTCTTCGTCATTATCATCAAAGCTGACCTGCTCATCCGGCTCGGAAAGACGGTTCAAGCCGAGGCTCAGGTATTCGGGGGTATATACTCCATCTTCCTCTGCAGGCTTCTCTTCAGCAGGCACATCATCTGCAGCTTTGGCTTTTCTGGCATCATCAATCTCCCTGGCATCGATTTCCTCATCCTCGAACTCTTCCTCGTCCTCATCATCCCTTTTAAACGGGTTAAGATCGGCAAGTTTAAAGCGGGGCATCTTCCAGCTGAATGCAGGAAGCTTGAATCTGAAGCCCTTGAAGCCGGCAATGACAGCAATTCCATAGAACTCAATCAGGATAGCCAGAGCTATAAGGACTGCCACAAAGTATTTAAGTGCACGGGTCCACAGAAGGACACGGAGGAAAGCTGCCAAAGTGAGGAACGGTGCGATGGTGGCCATAAGAACATAGATGACCTTGCGGCTGAAATGGGGAAGAAGGAGATATGTGGCACAGAAAAGCAGATATGCCGGGATATAATAGGATGCCCACAGGAACCGGAGGAGAAACCATTCTCCCAGGGGTGCAAAAACAGGAACTGCAATTCCTTGGCCGGCAAAGAACATGGCCAGTGCCAGAAGTATTCCAGCACAGTAGAGAATGCTGGCAACAATAACGATAGATCTTGATTTAGTCACACTTCCTCCCAAAGACTACTATATATGTCGGCAGAAAATGAGAGTTCTTTTAGTGTCTATTAATAGGAATAATTAAAGTAGTGCCGGAAATGAGCTTGTCGGGGCTTTCCAGGTGATTTTCAGCAGCGATGCGCTTGTACATATAAGGATCTTTGCAGAAGTCCTTGGCCAGAGACCAGAGTGTATCGCCGTATTTGACGGTATAGCGGATATATTCTTGGGCCTGGGCTGGCTTTGGTGCCGGTGCAGATGGCTGCGGTGCTGGTGCCGGAGGTGGAGTTGGAACCGGAGCTGGTGGTGGAACTGGAGCTGGTGCAGGGGTTGGTGCTGGCGGCATAGGCGGTGGCGGCGGAGGCAGTTCCTGTCCCGGAATTTCAGCAAAACCAGGCAGATCACGCACACAAGGAGCCGAAAGCATGCTGTAAAGCAGCATACCTGTCACGAAAGCCATCATAAGGAGAAGCGCCACCATCATGACCTGCAGGCTCCTGATTCCCTTGACTGCAACTGGAGCTGGTTTCGGGGTGCTCTCTTTGTATTCTCTATGTACACTCACCTGACCAGCTGCAGGGACAATTCCAGGAAGCTCGGTCTCAAACTCATCCTTCCCCTGGCCTCTCAGGTCTGTGGCAACAGCCCGGATCCGCCTTCCATCGGTATCGATAAAAAGCTCGATCTCTGAATCGCCGGTATCATCATAACCGATAGGATCAAGGAACAGCGATCCGATATGATACCCATCCTTGTCATCTGGAACGTTATATCTGAAAAGGTCAATCTTGGCTTTTTTCTGGTTCTTGTTGGCGGCCGAGAGTACTACCCTTTTCTTCTCGGGACCATCGGAGCAGATTGAGAAAAATGTGCTGTCAGCCAGTCGTATTCCTATCATCTTTTTATATTTTACACCTAATAATTAATTTTAGCAATCTATTGTCAATCAGAGTACTTTTTTATATCATCAAGATAATTCAGGAGGGATGCTCTATGATTAAAATCAATGAAAATTACAAGAAGCTCCAGGCTTCATACCTTTTCTCTGACATTGCTAAGCGCGTTGCCGCTTTCCAGAAGGAGAACCCGGACAAAGAGGTTATCAAGATGGGAATCGGAGATGTGACCCTCCCACTGGCAGATGTATGCATAAAAGCTTTCCACAAGGGTATTGATGACCTTGCCGACAAGGCCACATTCAAGGGATACGGCCCGGAACAGGGATACGATTTCCTCCGCAGTGCCATTGCAGAGCACGATTTTCAGAGCCGTGGCGCAGATATAAGCGCAGATGAGGTCTTTGTCAGCGATGGTGCCAAGTGCGACACCGGAAACTTCCAGGAGCTTTTCTCATCCGATGCTGTGATTGCAGTTCCAGACCCGGTTTATCCTGTATATGTGGACACCAACGTGATGGCCGGCCGGAGCGGTGACTGGAAAGACGGCAGATACAGCCGGTTCATCTACCTCGATTCCACCGAGGCAAACAACTATGTACCAGATCTGCCGAAAGCAAAGGCCGATGTCATCTACCTCTGTTTCCCAAACAACCCTACCGGGGCCACAGCCACCAAGGAACAGCTTAAGAAATGGGTTGATTATGCCAAAGAGAACAAGTCCTTAATCCTGTTTGATGCAGCATACGAGTGCTTTATCCGCAACCCGGAGCTGCCAAAGTCCATATTCGAGATTCCAGGAGCCGACCAGGTGGCGGTGGAGTTCCGCAGTTTCTCAAAAACTGCCGGATTCACCGGTGTGCGGTGCGGTTTCACCGTGGTGCCTAAAAAATGCACAGTATATGACGCAGAAGGCAACCCTGCTTCACTCCACGCCCTGTGGAACAGACGGCACAGCACCAAGTTCAACGGTGCATCCTACCCGGTGCAGTGTGCCGCAGCTGCTGTATTCACCTCAGAGGGACAGGCTCAGATCAAGGAAAAGACCGACTATTACCTGGGTAACGCAGCCCTTATCAAGAAGGCTATGGTGGAGCTGGGCTACAGCTGCACCGGCGGCGATAACTCCCCTTATGTATGGGTGAACACCAAGACCGATTCCTGGGCATTCTTCGACAAGCTGCTCCACGAATGCGGCATAGTATGCACCCCAGGCTCAGGCTTTGGCAGCTGCGGGCAGGGCTATGTGCGGTTCAGCGCCTTCAACTCCAGGGAGAACACCCAGAAGGCCATGGAGAAGCTGGTCAAGTTTTTAAAATAATTTTTTATAAGACAAAAAAATGGGCTCCCGGGAAGGGAGCCCTTTCTATTTAAACTTCAGACTTATATTCAGTCTCTATATATCAGTCGATGACAACCTCTGCCGGGCAAAGGCGGTACATGTCGTAGCTGCCTGCCTTCCCTGCGTTCTGGATGAAGGATGGGTCCACTGTGATGCTCTGGAGAACTCCGCACTCGTTGA